>Ga0194116_10005032_pt1 | contig 14724 bp, 13 predicted proteins | sample TA2MahsurfametaG_4_FD_148617 | JGI IMG/M metagenome (GOLD analysis project Ga0194116, IMG submission 148617) | Freshwater microbial communities from Lake Tanganyika, Tanzania - TA2015008 Mahale S9 surface | ecosystem: Environmental > Aquatic > Freshwater > Lake | place: Tanzania: Lake...
TGAGTTTGCCACGGTCCACCCCTATAACAAGAAAATGTCTGTCGAAGAGAATCGCCCGTCCGCCGACACCTCGGTGGCCGAGGCCACGCCGGAGACCGAACAACCGCCGTTGTTTCAGGTCATACTGCTCAATGATGACTACACCCCTATGGAGTTCGTGGTTGACGTCCTCGAGCGGTTCTTCGGCATGGGTCGCACGCAAGCGACGCAAGTCATGCTCGAAGTGCACATGCGCGGCAAGGGAGTCTGCGGGGTCTTCACCCACGACATCGCAGAGACCAAAGTAGCGCTGGTGAGCCGCTATTCGCGCGATCACCAGCATCCGCTGATGTGCACGCTGGAAGAAGCCTAAGACGTACCGGAACAGCGACGGAGTGCCTTAACGTGTTGTCCAACGAACTTGAATCTCGCCTGAACAGCGCCTTCCAGATGGCGCGTGATGGCCGACACGAATTCCTTACCGTTGAGCACTTGCTGCTCGCCATCCTCGAGACGCCGCGTGTCAAAGAAATCTTGCGTGTTTGCGGGGGCGATGCCGCTCGACTCGCCGCCGACTTGCGCGAGCATATCGAGCAGAGCACGCCGCGCTTGCCCGAGGGCGATGAGCGCGAGGTACAACCAACGTTGGGTTTCCAGCGCGTGTTGCAGCGCGCCGTGTTTCATGTCCAGTCGAGCGGTCGCAAGGAGGTTGGCGTCGGTAACGTGCTGGTCGCGATCTTCAGCGAGAAGCAGAGTCATGCGGTGTTCCTGCTCGGTCGGCAGGACGTGGCCCGCCTCGATGTGGTCAATTACATGTCGCACGGCATGTCCAAGATTGCCGAGGAGCACGGCGAGCAGAAAGAGGAGCCGGCGGCTACACAGCAGGCTAGCCCCGAAGCTGATCAGGGCGGGTCGCTCGAAAAATACGCTAGTAATCTCAATCGTCTGGCCGAAGCGGGCAAGATCGATCCGCTCATTGGTCGACAGATGGAGGTTGAGCGCACCATCGAAATTCTTTGTCGGCGGCGTAAGAACAATCCGCTCTATGTGGGCGAGGCAGGAGTAGGCAAGACCGCGATTGCCGAGGGCTTGGCGCGGCGCATCGTCGAGGGTCAGGTACCGGAGGTGCTATCAGAGTGCACAATCTATTCGCTTGACATGGGTTCCTTGATCGCCGGCACGAAGTACCGCGGTGACTTCGAAAAACGTCTGAAGGCGGTACTCGCCGAACTCAAGAGGCAGCCGGGTGCGGTGCTTTTCATCGATGAAATCCATACGGTCATCGGTGCGGGAGCAGCATCGGGCGGCGTGATGGATGCCTCCAATCTCATTAAGCCCGTGCTGACTAACGGCGAGTTGCGCTGTATCGGCTCGACTACCTACAACGAATATCGCGGTATTTTCGAGAAGGACCACGCGCTCGCGCGGCGCTTTCAGAAGATCGATGTCGTCGAGCCCACGGTTTCCGAGACCATCGAAATTTTGAAGGGACTGCGCAGCCGCTTCGAAGAGCATCATCAGATCAGTTACACTGATGCGGCACTTCAGGCCGCGGCCGAACTCTCTGCCCGCCACATCAACGAAAGGCACTTGCCCGACAAGGCCATCGATGTAGTCGATGAGGCTGGTGCGCGACTGCGGCTGAAGCCCGTAGCCGAGCGCGAAACGCTCGTCGATGTACAGCACATCGAGGAAGTGGTTGCGCGTATCGCGCGTGTTCCGCCCAAGACCGTCTCGAGCAACGACAAAGAGCTGCTGCGTAATCTTGAGCGTAATCTCAAGCTCGTTATCTTTGGGCAGGATAAGGCGGTCGAAACTCTCTCGTCGGCGATTAAGATGGCGCGCTCAGGACTCGGCGATACCCGCAAGCCGGTTGGCAGCTTCTTGTTCGCAGGTCCCACGGGCGTCGGCAAGACCGAGGTCACGCGACAGCTCGCGATCGCGCTTGGTATCGAGTTCATCCGCTTCGACATGTCCGAGTACATGGAGCGGCACACAGTCTCGCGTCTCATTGGTGCACCGCCGGGCTATGTCGGCTTCGATCAGGGCGGGCTGCTCACCGAGGCGATTTCGAAGCATCCGCATGCGGTCTTGTTACTCGACGAAATCGAGAAAGCGCACCCCGACGTGTTCAACCTGCTGCTGCAGGTGATGGATCACGGCACTCTTACCGACAACAACGGCCGCAAGGCCGATTTCCGGCACATCATCATCGTGATGACGACCAACGCGGGAGCCGCCGATATGGCGCGGACCTCGATCGGCTTTACACTCTCGGACAACACCACCGATGGCATGGAGGCGATCAAAAAATTGTTCTCACCCGAGTTCCGCAACCGTCTCGATGCGGTCATTCAGTTCAATGGTCTCGATGAATCGACTATCGAACGCGTCGTCGAGAAGCTGTTGGTCGAAATCGAAACGCAGCTCGAGGGTAAGCGCGTGGCGCTGGTTCTCGATGATTCGGCGCGCAGTTGGCTCGCCAAAAAGGGCTACGATCCGAAGATGGGCGCTCGGCCGATGGTGCGCGTGATCCAGGAGCACATCAAGCGGCCGCTCGCTGAAGAGTTGCTGTTCGGTAAACTCGTCAACGGCGGCACAGTGCGCGCAACGGTGAACCAGGACGGTTCAGGTCTCGATTTCGAGTGTATCCCGAACGAGGAGCCCGCACTCGTCGATTGACGGTCTCGCCGCTCAAGAGCAGCGCCGCTTAACGGCCGCGATAGACGATGCGACCTTTGGTCAGATCGTAGGGTGTGAGTTCGACCGTCACAGTGTCACCGGTGAGGATGCGAATGTAGTTCTTGCGCATCTTGCCCGAGATGTGCGCCGTGACAATATGTCCATTGCTGAGCTTCACGCGAAAAGTCGTGTTCGGCAGGGTCTCGACGACCTCGCCGTCCATCTGGATCGCGTCTTCTTTCGACATCAGCGTGTGGGCACCAGGCTAAAAGGAGCGAGGATTCTGCCCAAACCCATCCTGCGAATCAATCAAACTTGCGAGCAGGGCCAGAAATTCGCTGCGCGGCATGGGTCGGCTGCCGAGCGAACCCAAGTGTCGAGTGGGCATCTGGCAATCGATGAGCTCGATGCCATGCGCGGTGGCACGCCGAACAAGTCCGGATAGTGCCACCTTTGACGCATCAGACTCGTGACTGAACATCGACTCGCCGAAAAAAACCTTGCCCAGCTTGACGCCGTAGAGGCCGCCGACGAGTTCGTTATGCTGCCAGGTTTCGACGCTGTGGGCGAAGCCGCGCCGATGTAATTCGAGATACGCATCGCGCATCTCTACGGTAATCCAAGTGCCGCCGCCGTCGGGCACGCGCGGCGCGGCGCAGGCATCGATGACGGCCGCGAAGGCGGTGTTTTCACGCACCTCGAAACCCGCGTTGCGCTCGCGTTTGACGAGACTGCGGCTGCGTCGGAACTCAGTGGGCGGTAGCACTTCGCGTGGGTCGGGACACCACCAAAGGATGGGTTGTCCATGCGAATACCACGGGAAGATGCCGCGTCGATAAGCGGCGAGCAGTCGCTCCGGACGCAGATCGCCGCCCGCAGCCAGCAAACCTGCGGGTTCATCCAGCGCGCACTCGGCGGCTGGAAAAGCTTGCGGGTCACCCTCCGGCTCGAGCCACACCAGTGTGCGGCGCGGACGGGGCGTCACAGGGTCTCCAGTGTTTCGCGGTAGGGCACGTGTTCGGCGATACCGGTTGCGTAATGCTCGACCGCTTCGCGCTCGCGCTCAAGGTAATCGGCGATCGCCGCCCGAAATCGCGGCTCAAAAATATAATGCGCAGAGTAGGTGGTCGTCGGTACGAAGCCGCGGCTCACCTTGTGTTCGCCTTGCGTACCGGGTTCGAATCGCGCCAGCCCGCGTTCGATGCAGAACTCGATGCCTTGGTGATAGCAAGTCTCGAAGTGCAGGCTGTGATGATTTTCCGCAGCGCCCCAATAGCGGCCGTAGAGCGTGTCCTCACCAATGAAAAACACCGCGACGGCGACGATCTCCGCCCCCTGTTTCGCAAATTTGAAGAGCAGCGCATCACCCATCGTGCGTGCGATCTGCACGAAGGTCTCGGGACCGAGGTACGGTTCGTTACCACGCCGCCGGAAAGTGATGCGGTGCAACTCCCACGCGGTGAGGATCTCGGTGTCGGTCGCTTCGCTACCGAGTCGGCTTTCGAAGTGGATGCCAGCTTCCGCCACGCGCCGCCGCTCGCGCTTGGCTTTCTTGCGTTTTTCAGCCGTGAAACTGCCGAGAAAATCCTCGAAGCTTGCGTAGCCGCGATGCGCCCAATGAAATTGACAGTCGATGCGGGTGAGCCACTCTTCGCCGAGAGCTTGGCGATCGCTCGCCACCGGAAAGAGCAGGTGTACGGATGACAAGCCGGCGTCGGTGGCGGCTTCGAGGAGGGCGCGCTGCAGCTGATGACGCAGCGCCGCAGCGTTGCTGGCATCGGCGGCAAGATCTTTGCGCAGCAGCAGACGCGGCCCCGTGGCGGGCGTGAACGGCGCCGCGATCACGAGCTTCGGGTAATAGCGCAGACCGTGTCGGGCATAGGCCTGCGCCCAAGCGAAATCAAAAACGAATTCGCCGTACGAGTCATCTTTGAGCCAACCCGGCGCCGCCGCAGCGAGACCCTGCGCATCGCGCAGCGTGAGCAGCCAAGGTCGCCAGCCTGTTTCGGGGCCCACGCAGCGCGTGTTTTCGAGTGCCGCCAGAAACTCGTGGCGCAGGAACGGAAAACCGCCGCGATCGAGAGCGTTCCAGTCGGCGGCTGGCAGGTCCGCGACCCGTTCGACGAGGCGGACCGCGAACGTCATCCGCCGTGATCGAAGCGCTCGAGCCAGCGGTCGGCGTCAAGCGCCGCCATGCAGCCCGAGCCTGCCGACGTGATCGCCTGCCGATACACGTGATCGGCCACATCACCGGCGGCAAACACGCCAGGTACGCTTGTCGCTGTCGCCATTCCCGACGTGCCGCTTTGCACGGTGAGGTAACCGTCTTTCATCGCCAGTTGCCCGGCAAAGATTTCGGTGTTGGGCGTATGGCCGATGGCGATGAAGACGCCGGTGACCGGCACATCGGTGGTGGCGGCACGGGCAATCGTCTGGCCATCGTGCGTGGGGTGCACGCGCAGTCCCGTCACGCCGGAGTCATCACCCAGCACCTGATCGACGGCGTGGTTCCAAAGAATTCGGATCTTGCCGGCGCGCTCGCGCTCGAAGAGGCGATCTTGCATGATTTTTTCGGCGCGCAGACGATCGCGGCGATGTACCAAGGTGACATGCCCGGCGATGTTCGAAAGATAGAGCGCTTCTTCGACGGCGGTGTTGCCGCCGCCCACCACGGCGACCGACTGGCCGCGGAAGAAAAATCCATCGCAGGTGGCGCAGGCCGAGACGCCTTTGCCTTTGAAGGCTTCCTCGGAGTCGAGCCCGAGATAACGCGCCGAGGCCCCGGTCGCGATGATGAGCGCATCGCAGGTGTATTCGCCGAGATCGCCGATCAGTCGAAACGGGCGCTCGCCGAGTTTGGTGGTGTGGATGTGATCGCTCACCATGACTGTGCCAAAACGCAGTGCATGCGCCTTCATGCGTTCCATGAGTGCGGGCCCAAGCAGACCGTGCGCATCGCCCGGCCAGTTGTCGACCTCGGTGGTGGTCATGAGTTGTCCGCCTTCCTGCATGCCCGCGATGAGTACGGGTGAGCGGTTGGCGCGCGCGGCATAAACGGCCGCGGAGTAGCCCGCAGGGCCGGAGCCGAGAATGATCAGTTTGTGATGTTGTGCAGCCATGTCGGCATGTTAGGGGCAAGCGTGGCGGGATGCACCTGTCGGCTGTCCCGCCAACTGTCGCGCACCCGGCAATTCCCGTAGAATCTGCACTCTTCAAACCCGTCATGCACAGGCCACACATTGCCCGAGAACGCCGCCAAGGCTGAGGCACCCAACCGATTCACCGAGACCGTCAAGCGCGCGCTGCGCGAAGGTGCGATCATCCTCACGGGCGTCGCCGCGCTCATGTTGTTCGCGGCGCTCTTGTCCTACCGACCGAGCGATCCCGGGTTTTCGTTTACCGGCACGGGTGACGCCGAGATCGACAACCTCATCGGCCGACAGGGCGCCTGGCTCGCCGACACGCTGTTCTTTCTGTTCGGCGGCCCGGCTTATCTTTTTCCGATCATGCTCGCTGCAGCGTGCTGGTTGATGGTCCGCGATCGTGGCAACGCCGAACACGCCTCGCGACTCAATACCTTCGTGCGCGGCGGGGGGTTCGTGCTCTTGCTCGCGGCGTCTTGCGCGCTCGCTACGCTGCATTTTTCCGCAGGTATTCTGCGGCAGAGCGCAGGCGGCGTCGTCGGCAGTCTGGTGGGCGAGTGGATGCAGGGCAATTTCAATTTCGTGGGTGGTACCTTGCTGGCGCTCGCCTGCGCCATGGCCGGAATTTCCCTGGCCTTCGGGCTCTCGTGGCTGGCGGTAATCGATCGGCTCGGCGCCGGATTTTGGGGCGCCATCGACTGGATGCGTGCGCGACGCTTGCAGCAGCGTGACATCGCCGAGGGCGAAGAGCGCAAGGCGGCACGCAAAGAAACGCTCGAGGTCGAGACCAAAAAAGCCGCGACTCGTCCAAAGCCGCGCATCGAACCGCCGGCCCCGCAGCCGGAGAAAAGCGAACGTATCGAGAAAGAGCGACAAGTCCCGCTGTTTACCGCCAAGGCGGGCGAACTGCCGCCGCTGCAATTGCTCGATGACCCCCCGGCGCGCGAGACCGGCTATTCGGCCGAGGCGCTCGAGGCCATGTCGCGCCTCGTCGAGCTCAAGCTCAAAGATTTCGGGGTCGAAGTGGAAGTCGTTGCCGTACTGCCGGGACCAGTGGTCACGCGCTTCGAGTTGCGTCCTGCGCCTGGCGTCAAGGCGAGTCAGATCAGCTCGCTCTCCAAAGATCTCGCGCGAGCGCTGTCGGCGATCAGCGTGCGCGTGGTCGAGGTCATTCCCGGCAAATCGGTCATGGGCCTCGAGATTCCGAACGAGCGTCGCGAGATCGTCACGCTCGGCGAGATCGTCAAGTCCAAAGCCTACGATGACATCGGCTCGCCGCTTGCGCTCGCGCTTGGCAAAGATATCGGTGGCGCGCCGGTCGTCGCCGATCTGCAGCGTATGCCGCACCTGCTGGTCGCCGGGACCACAGGTTCGGGCAAGTCGGTGGCCATCAATGCCATGGTGCTCTCGATGCTCTACAAGAGCACCGCCGAGGATGTGCGCCTCATCATGATCGATCCGAAGATGCTCGAACTCTCGGTCTACGAGGGCATTCCGCATCTGCTCGCGCCAGTGGTCACCGACATGAAACATGCGGCTAATGCGCTGCGTTGGTGTGTCGCCGAAATGGAGCGTCGCTATCAGTTGATGGCGGCGCTCGGGGTGCGCAATATCGCGGGCTTCAATCGCAAGGTGCGCGATGCCACCGAGGCCAAAAAGCCAATCAAAGATCCGGTGATGATGGCGCACGCGGCCAATGATCCATCCTTTGATCAGTCACAAATTCCTGATCTCGTACCTCTGCCGTTCATCGTGGTGATCATCGACGAGCTCGCCGATCTCATGATGATCGTCGGCAAAAAAGTCGAAGAGCTGATTGCGCGCCTTGCGCAAAAAGCGCGCGCCTCGGGCATACATCTAATTCTGGCCACGCAACGTCCCTCGGTCGATGTGATCACCGGACTCATAAAGGCGAATATCCCGACCCGCATCGCGTTTCAGGTGTCGGCCAAGGTGGACTCGAGAACCATCCTCGATCAGGGCGGTGCGGAATCTTTGCTCGGTCACGGCGATATGCTGTATCTGCCGCCGGGCACGTCCATGCCCAATCGCGTGCACGGCGCTTACGTCGCCGATGCTGAGGTGCATCGCGTGGTGGAAGCGCTTCGCAAGGCCGGTGCGCCCAATTACATTGAAGAAGTGCTTTCAGGGCCGAAGGGTCCCGTGCTTGGTCTCGCCCAGGAAGAAGGCGAGGGCAGCGGCGCGATGGGAGGCGATGCCGAGCAGGACGCGCTCTACGACGAGGCCGTCAAAATCGTCATCAACGAGCGTAAGCCGTCTATTTCTTACGTTCAGCGTCGACTCAAGATTGGCTACAACCGCGCTGCACGCCTAATCGAATCGATGGAGGTCGCAGGCCTCGTCGGTCCGCTGCAGGCCAACGGCGGGCGCGAGATTCTCGTGCCTGCGCCCTCAGGCGAGTGATCCGTGCCATGCGCCTCGCAACGCTGTCCGCGTTGCTGCTGTCGGTTTTCGGTGCACTGACGGCAACGGCACAAGAACTCACGGCGCTAGACCGATACCTAGAGGGTCTTGTGTCCTGGCGCGCAGAATTCACGCAGTCGATGAGCGACTCGCGTGGTCGCCTGCGCGAGATGCAGCGTGGAAAGCTCATCGTGCAGCGACCCGGCAAGTTTCGTTGGGTCATCGGGCCGCCGGAACAGGTCATGGTCGCCGATGGCCGGAACCTCTGGTTTTATGATCGCGACCTAGAGCAAGTTACGGTGCGTGCGGCGGGCACGGCATTGTCGGCGACGCCCGCGATGCTGCTCTCGGGTACTGCGCCGCTGCGCGCGACGTTTAAAGTATTAGCTGCAGGTAATCGCGAGGGTCTCGAGTGGGTCAAGGTGCAGCCTCTGCGCGCCAGCGGTGATTTTCGTGAGGCGCGTTTCGGTTTTGCAGGCCTCGAGTTGCGTCGCCTCGAGATTGACGACAAGCTCGGTCAAAAAGCGCTGCTGCGGTTCGAGAACGGGATCCGCAATCCTCGGCTGGACCCTGCGGAGTTACGCTTCGAATCCCCCGCGGGTGCCGACGTGATCGGTAAGCCGGTGGACTGATGCGAAGGCTGCGTTATCTGCCGCTTTGGGCTTCCATCGGCGCCGGTGCACTCGCCGTACTGCTGTATTTTTGTCTCGAACCCGCGAGCCAGGGCGGCGTGTTTCGCCTGCCCGACAAACTCTCCCATGCGCTCGGTTTCTTTGCGCTGACGCTTTGGTTTGCGGCGCTCGTCGAGCGGCGCTTGTATCTCGCGGTCGCGCTGCTGATGCTCGCCATCGGCATCGGCATAGAAATCGCTCAAGACATCATGGCGCTTGGGCGAAGCGCAGAGTTCGCCGACGTGTACGCCGATGGGGTCGGGATCGTGCTCGCTCTCTTGCTGTCGCTCGCCAGTCGTGACTCTTGGCTGCAACGGATAGAAAGATGGCCGCTGCGAAGCTGAACCGTCCGCTCGCCGATCGCATGCGGCCGCAAAGTCTCGACGAGTTTGTGGGGCAGGTTCAGGTCATCACCCAGGGCAAGCCGTTGCGGGCGGCAATCGAGTCTGGGCAACTGCATTCACTCATTCTTTGGGGGCCACCGGGAACCGGCAAGACCACGCTCGTACGACTCATCGCTAAGGCTTCCGATGCGCAATTCATCGCCCTCTCGGCGGTGATGGCGGGGGTCAAGGATGTGCGCGCTGCCATTGAAAAAGCGCAGACCGAGCGCGCCGCTACAGGCCGACAAACCGTACTTTTTCTGGATGAGGTGCACCGCTTCAATAAATCGCAGCAGGATATTTTCCTGCCGTATCTCGAGGACGGGACACTGACCTTCATCGGTGCCACTACCGAAAATCCGTCTTTCGAAGTGGTGAGTGCCCTATTGTCGCGTGCACGCGTCTATGTGCTGAAGTCCCTGGATGCGGCGAGTCTCGAGGCTTTGCTGCGTCGCGCGCTAGCCGATAATGAGCGTGGCCTCGGTGCACAGAAGCTTGCGATCGATGACGAGGCGCTGCAGTTGCTGATCGCGGCAGCCGATGGCGATGCGCGTCGCGCACTCAACATGCTGGAGATCGCCGCCGATTTGGCCATCGAGGGGCGTATTACTACCGCGCAAGCTACAGAGGTCGCGAGTGGTGCGCGACGGCGTTTCGACAAAGGCGGCGATCAGTTCTACGACCAGATGTCGGCGCTACACAAATGCGTGCGGGGTACCGATCCGGATGCAGCGCTCTATTGGTTCTCGCGCATGGTCGATGGCGGCTGTGACCCCTCGTATCTCGCGCGGCGCGTCACACGTATGGCGGTCGAAGATGTCGGTCTCGCGGACCCGCGCGGCCTGCAAATCGCGATGGATGCCTGGGAGGCCTATGATCGTCTTGGCACCCCCGAGGGCGAACTCGCAGTGGCGAACGCGGTCGTCTATTTAGCCTGTGCGCCCAAAAGTAATGCGGTCTACGCGGGTTTCAATGAGGCGATGGCCGATGTGGAAAAATTCGGTACGCTCGAGGTACCGCTGCGCTTTCGCAACGCGCAGACGCGCCTCATGAAAAACCTCGACTACGGTGCCGGATATCGTTATGCGCACGATGAGCCCGAGGCTTACGCCACGGGCGAGCGCTATCTTCCCGACGAAATGCCTGATCGCCGATATTACCGCCCGGTTGAGCGGGGGCTCGAAATCAAAATCGGTGAGGCGCTCGCTCGTCTGAGGAGAAAATAGCCTGCGCCGCTTTGGATCAGGCATCCCTGGGCACCGCTTTTGATAGAATGAAACGGTACGCTAGGGCTACACTCTTTCCCACGGTGGCTGGCGAGTGGCCGCTCGCTACAATGAGTGGGAACACCGCCAGTAGTTTTGCGATAGGCGCGCTTAATTTGGATGACGGGCATGCTGGGCCGTTTTGCGACCTATGCGGCCTTCGCGCTCGAAATCGTGACGCTCGCCGAGGGTGTTCGGTTTTACGCGCCGCAGCTTATGTCTCGCTAAGGGTGCTGCTGTGTATTGCGGCGGCAGCTGCAGGGCGCGTACTCGCCAGCAGTTGAGATGGGTCATGGCCGAAGAGTTAAAAAAGATTTAAATCAAAATAAACGACTTAACGCTCACATGCTCGACTCGAAGAAACTTAGAACCGATACCGAAAATGTCGCCCGCAATCTCGCGCGGCGCGGCTTTGTGCTCGACCTGGCGGCGTTCCGCAGTCTCGAAGAGCATCGCAAGCAAGTGCAAATCGAGGCCGATCGCGTGCGCTCCGAACGTAATGCCAATGCCAAAGCAGTGGGCATGGCCAAGGGCAAGGGTGAAGACGCAAGCGTCTTGCTGAAACGCGGCGAAGAACTCACACAGCAACTCACAATCGCCGAGACGGCGCTCAACGCCGTGCAGGCCGAGTCGGACGCTTGGCTCATGGGTTTACCCAATTTGCTGCACGACTCCGTTCCCGAAGGACGCGATGAAAGCGCAAATGTCGAAGTGCGTCGTCACGGCACACCGCGCAGCTTCGAGTTCATGCCACTCGATCACGTGGATGTCGGCGCCAAACTCGGCGGTCTCGACTTTGAAGCGGCGGGACGAATCTCCGGAACGCGCTTTGCCGTGCTGCGTGGCGGCATCGCCCGCCTGCATCGGGCGCTCGCGCAGTTCATGCTCGATCTGCACACCGGCGATCACGGTTATCAAGAAATCTACGCGCCCTATATTGTCTCGGGCGACGCCCTCACGGGCACCGGGCAGTTACCCAAGTTCGAGCAAGACCTCTTCGCACTCAAAGGCGAGCGCGCGTTTTACTTGATTCCGACTGCCGAAGTACCGGTCACCAATCTTGTGCGTGAGCAGATCGTTACGCCCGAGCAGCTGCCCATGCGCTACGTCGCGCATACACCGTGCTTTCGCTCCGAGGCTGGTGCTGCAGGCAAAGACACGCGCGGCATGATTCGCCAGCACCAGTTCGACAAAGTCGAGCTCGTGCATATGGTCAAACCCGCCGAATCTTATGCAGCGCTCGAAGAGCTCACCGCGCATGCCGAAGAGGTGCTCAAACGGCTCGAGTTACCATACCGAGTGCTCGCGCTGTGCGCGGGGGATATCGGCTTTGGCAGCAGTAAGACCTATGACCTCGAAGTGTGGTTACCGGTGCAGGGCAAATATCGCGAAATTTCTTCGTGCAGCAACTGTGAGGCGTTTCAGGCGCGGCGTATGCAAGCGCGCTGGCGCAATCCGGAAACCGGCAAGCCTGAGCCTCTGCACACGCTTAATGGTTCGGGCGTTGCCGTGGGTCGCGCGATGGTCGCCGTACTCGAGAACTATCAGCACGCTGACGGCTCGGTCACCGTGCCCGCGGCGCTGCGCCCGTATATGGGGGGGATCGAGGTGCTGCGTCCAAGTTGAACAACGATTAGGACTGCAGGCCTAAAAATTTCGCTAGCGTTCGGTCAACTCGGGTCATGGTGAGGCGATCTAGCGAATCGATGCGTGCCTCGCGCAAGACAACGCCTTTCACGATGACCGAACGATAGGCTATGTTTGAAGTCCGTGGGACGGCAACCGGGAGCCCGACAGGGCATAATTCAGCGCTGACGCGTCCGCAAGGGCACCGGAGAGGTGGCAGAGCGGTTGATTGCACCGGTCTTGAAAACCGGCGTCCCCTCACGGGGACCGTGAGTTCGAATCTCACCCTCTCCGCCACTTCATCGCTGACGAACTTGCTCAGCGAAAATCACCGCCGCGCGAAAACCCCGTAAACCGCAGCACTTCGCGAGAGGGCTCTGGACTGCAGTTTGGCGCAAAGCCCCCGAATACCCGTCTAAGAACCGTCTCGTCTCACAACCTCTGGACTTTGTCGTGGTGAGGTTCAGAGGTTTGGCGAGCAGGCGCGGAGCCTGCCAGCGCTGCGACCCTGCTGGAGAGGCGGCATAACGAATGCCCTTGAACGCCAGCACACGGGGAGCCGCGTCACTCCCTTGGAATTTGTCCGCAGGCGCAGAGACCACAGGCACTGCAGCGCTCGCCGATGGCGGTGGCAGGGCCACGAACGAGCAGACAGTAGTCAACAACGGCGTAGTCAGCGTGAACTCGGTTTTCATTGGCTCTCTAAAAACGTTCCTTCCTAACATATTGGACCCGGGCTAGTGGATAATCCATATCTACTTAAAATCCGGAATGAAACGGGGAATGATATGACTGCGTTGCGGAAAGTCCTGCTGTGGTTTTTCGGTTTTGTCGTCGCAGGTTTCGCCGCAGCCTCGATGTGGTTCTGGCTCACGCCAATCGGAATCAACAATTACGTCAATAAAATCACGGTCCAGCTGGCTTTGGGTTCGCCACAGGCTTTGACGCAGGTCGGCCTCATCGACGACACCCTGCTCGACTTTCACAGCGGCAAACTCGACGATCTGACGATCGAGCATGAAAAGAAGATACTCGCCCGCCTGCGCGATGCTCGTGTCGGACTCGACCACTACGGCCCCGCGGGCCTCGAGGGGCAGGAACTGCTCACCTGGAAGATCACCGCCTGGTTTCTGGATGATCTGATTCGACAGGGCGAGTTCGAGCACTCGGCATATCGCGTCAATCAGATTTCCGGTGCGACGGTCGACACCCCGCAGTTTTTGACGGATGTCCATGTCATCAAGAGCCCCCGCAGCGCTCAAAGATATCTCTCGCGACTGACCGAGTTCGGGCGCGTGCTCCGGGAGGCCAAAGTCCGTGTCGAGGATGATCGGGCGAACGGCGTCGTACCGCCCGATTTCGTGATTTCTCAGTCGCTGCTCGGCATGCGCGCATTCATCGACGGCGGCACCGAGAAGAACGCACTCGTCACCACCCTGCCCACCAAGCTCGAAAAAGTTCAAGGGTTAAACGATGCTGAGCGCGCGAAGATCGTGGCTGAAGCACGGCAGATCGTGCAACGCGAAGTCATTCCGGGTTACGAGGCGATGATCGCCCTCTTCGAGGACATGCAGCGCACGGCTAATCATGACGCAGGCATCTGGCGCCTGCCGCGGGGAGAGGCGATTTACGCGGCCGCGCTCAAGTCGAGCACGACCACCGATCTGAATGCCGAGCAAGTGCACGCGCTCGGACTCTCGGAAGTCAGTCGAATCGAGAAAGAAATGCTCGCCATAATGGATGCGCAAGGCATCGCCGGCGACACGCTGGCGGCACGAATTCATACGCTCAATACTCGTGCGGACCAAGTATTTCCGAACGATGACGCGGGTAGAGCGGCGATGCTTGCCTTCCTCAAAGAAGTCGATGCGCGAGTGATGGCGGCAGCACCCCAGTTCTTCAGCACCATTCCGCCGCAGCCTCTCGAGATCGTTCGCGTGCCGATTTACTCGCAGGATTCATCACCCGGCGGTTATTACAACCCGGCCGCTTTTATATCAATCAAAAAAATAATGCCGACAACCCCAAGTTCACGCTGCCGACGCTGATGGTGCATGAGGGCTCGCCCGGCCATCACTTTCAGCTGTCGGCGGCGCAGCTCATCGAGGGCGTGCCGCTGTTGCGCAAGGTGTTCCCCTTTGGGGCCTACGCTGAAGGTTGGGCGCTGTATGCAGAGCGTCTTGCGAAGACGGATATGGGGATCTATGGCACCGATCCCCTTGGGGATCTCGGCCGTCTGCAGGCCGAGATGTTGCGGGCGGCCCGGCTGGTCGTTGATACGGGGCTTCACGCCAAGCGCTGGTCACGCGAACAAGCGATTGAATACATGGTGGCCAAAACCGGCAGTACCGAAGCCGAGGTGACACGCGAAGTGGAACGCTATGTCGTTTGGCCGGGGCAGGCGACAAGTTACAAGGTTGGTCAACTCGCCATCCTGCGCATGCGTGAGCGCGCCGAACGAGCACTTGGCACGGGCTTCGATATCAAGGCTTTCCACGAGGTGCTGCTGATGAACGGCGGCATGCCGCTCGAAGTACTCGACGGCGCCGTT
>Ga0194116_10005035_pt1 | contig 14722 bp, 10 predicted proteins | sample TA2MahsurfametaG_4_FD_148617 | JGI IMG/M metagenome (GOLD analysis project Ga0194116, IMG submission 148617) | Freshwater microbial communities from Lake Tanganyika, Tanzania - TA2015008 Mahale S9 surface | ecosystem: Environmental > Aquatic > Freshwater > Lake | place: Tanzania: Lake...
TCCTATAATAAATTGTTATTAAATTTCTAACTTTTTAATAATTAATTTTACTATCATAATTTTAAACTTATTTAATACAAAATACAACGTTTATTAATTATATTAAAATGAAGTCTTATATATAATCAGTAATAAAATGAAACATAATTAATAATAAATTTTAATAAAAATAAAATTAAAAAATATTTTATTAACACATAGAAATATTTAATTATTTATCATCATTTTCATCTTATCATTGGAAGCTTTGGTTATATTAGCTAAATCTATAATTGTATCTCCGATTCTGGTATTCAATGCACTCATGTTTGTATTTAATTGATTTAATTTGGATTTGAAATCTTTCATGATTTCCATATTTAAAGGTAGTTTATTTTTTTTATTATTTGCTGTAATATCAGTACTTCCTACTGATTTTGATATATTTTCAAAGCTTTCTGAAGGTTTCACTTTGTTTAGCTTCTCCAAATAATCAAATAGATGAAATTTTAAAAAAGGATCTTTATCCTTATTTGAGTAATCAAGCTTATGAAATTTGAATATCTCATTACTTTCCAAAATTTCATTATTGTAAATATTATTATTTGTATTTTGAATATTAAAATTATTAAAATTGCTTGAACAAATTTCATCGTATTTTATCTTCAATTCTTTAAAAATACAATCATTCATGTGTTCATTAATCTCATATAAATTGCACATTTTTTTGCAAACAGGATAATACACACAATTTAATATCGTTTTATCATAAAGTATTTCATAGTCATCATTCTCATAAAATTTCAGTTGATCAAAAAATATTATATTAAAGCAACTACTACATTTGCCCTTTTTATCAAGTTGTGATTTTAAACATTCTTTGCAAAATATATTATTGCATTTATAGCATGTCATAGGTTCCTTGAATAATCCCCAACAAAGAGAACATAAGAACTTATTATCGAAATTCTTTTTCAAATAGTGTTTAATTTGCTCTTCATAAGGTAATATTTTACGTAAATTATCAGAAAATTTTATTTTGAGTTCTCTATTATTATCAGAAATGATAGGAGATTGAATATTTGTATTGTTTGATTTTTTTGAAAGGACTCTGTTCATAGTTGTTTCGTTAAACATCATTCTTATGGATTCTCGGACTTTTTCTTCTTTTGGATTCATGCTTTTATTTAATATATTATTTGAGAGATTTCCGGATTTCATAGAAAGATTTGCTTGAGATAAAGAATTAGCATTTAGGTTTTCATTTTTGTGGGAAGCTTTTAAATTTTGGCTTTTCTTTGATTTATTTGTTAGTTGGGATGTTAATGATTTATCAGATATCATGGTATTTCGTTGTTGACTGTTATTTAAATGATTATTTGTATTCATTTTCTTTTAATATTTTAAGAAAAATATTTTTCAATGAATTAAATTCAAAAAATTGATGTTTATTCTATCTACATTCAAAGAAAATTAATAAATTTAAAAAAAAAGAAATCTATTCAAATTTTAAAAGTTCCTTCGAATTTATAAATATTAAAAAGAAATTTCAACTCAATAAGTTTATTTAAATAAAGTTATCTATGATAGTAATTAAAATAAATTTTTTTATGAAAGAAATTTTAAAAAACTAATAAATTAATATAATTTAATTAATTTCGATCATTAGCTCTTTTAATAAGCAGATTATATATTTATATTGCTGCTTGGAAGTTGCGTATTTTTTTTAATTATTAAAGAAATAATCAATCATTTTTTGGAAATCTTTATATTGATTAAATATGATGATTTAAAACTAAAGCAACTTTAAATTTATCGACTGCAGAATTAAGCGAAATATAATATTTTTGTAATTTCTTAATGACACCAAGAATAATAAAAAAAATAAATACACAATTAAATGTCAGCCCAACACAAGAATATATAAACTCCCCAAATTTAATATTATTATATAAACTTGCCATATCAATCCAAATCATATTTAAGTAATTGGAATTGGCTTTATTAAACGTATATTCAGTATTTAAAACAGCTCTTAAAAAATTCTTTTTAGTAAGAAACTGGGTGATATCAGCCCTATCTCCAGCTCGATAAAAGTCTAAATATAAATCTTTAGTTGAAGCAACTAAACTATTTAGTGCAATATTCATTCCATATTTGTTTATACCATTACCTATTTGAAGACATTCTTTAGCTTCAGAATTCAAAAATTCAAATGAATTATAGATAGTGTTTAAGGATTTTGCTACATCATCATCATATTGAAGTATTTGATTATTGATCCTGTAAATAGAGCAAAATTCTGGAGAATTCATTTGCTTTTCAAAGTTTCTAATATTGGGCAGAAAACTTTTATATATAGCTTCATCGGAGCGCATAAACATATCGATGTTTTCTCTAATAATTAGTAAGTTATAATAAATATGTGAAAACTCCGAATCTTTGAGAGTATTAAAAAGAGTTTCTGTATTAGGAGTAAATTGCAAATTAAAAAAATCTGAATAAAGTAAGCTTTTATAATTTGATTGAGGAGTTATAATAAAATTAACGTTGTTGAAAATTATACTTATACGGTAATAAAGAATTAGCTCTGCAAATTTAGGAATTCTATCTAGAAAGTTGAGACTAATCTGGTTTGCTACTACTAGGCTTTTATACTGTGATTTGTTTAATAAAATATTTGATAAGCTCAAAGATAAATAGCAGAAAAAAGCAATTATCAAAAATAAATAGGATATCTTTATAATCATGATATTTATGTTGGAAAAATCATTTGTAAACTTTTTCTCATTTTGATTCTGAGCAGGTTCATCGCTTAAGCTGCGGCTTTTACCAGTATTATTGCTAATAGTGTTGGAATTATTATTATTTATATTAGAGTGACTTTCTGTGTTTATTTTATTATTTATGTTTTCTTTTTTATTTTTTCCACGCATTCTGATTCTTCCGGTTGAATTAGCTAAAGGGGGAACACTTGAAGAATTTGTATTATTGCTTGGTTTGTTCATTAATTGCATAGTAGAATTATTAATTGAATCGTTATTATTAGCCTTATTATTGTTATTAAAAATATTCATTCCTTCTTCGTTAAGAAATAAATTTGGATCATTATGTAATTTTATTAATTCTTCTAGAAATATTCGCTTATTTTCAAATTCAAAATCAAGGCATATCTTTTTATCAAAATTTTTTGCAATAGTCATAAAATTTTTGAGCTTATCAAGAAATATGGGATCTGTTTTGTCTTTTATAAAAATATCAAAGATAAGCTTGAGTATTTTTTGCCTATAATTTTTAATAGAATAGGTAACAATGAAAATCAATAAAAGCCCAAACATCAAAGTAATTAAATTGAAAGAAAGCAGAATATATTCAGAAGAATTTAAATAATCATTGAGTTTCTTATTTATAAGTGTAGTTATTTTTTCAAAATTTTGCCTAAAATTTTGAAATACATTATAAACAATGTAATACAAAACAGTCTCCTCAAAATTTGCATTTGATTCTGATTTTCTAATATTATCAACATATGCATTCGTTTTAGTATTCATAAATTTTTGATAATAAAAATAATCTTTTACTCGGCATTTTGTAAAAGCTTTATTATATTGCAATTCTGCGACATAGTAATGGAAAGAACTCATCTCTTTTAAAATTGTAGACTTTCTCGTATAAGAACTCCAATCTGAATACAATAGTTTGAATTCAATTTCGCTATTTATAAGACTATAAATTTCTGAATTTTTTGAAGCATCAGTTTGAGATAAAATTCCTATAAATTTATTAAGGTTTTTAAAAAGATTATCGGAACGGAATTTAAATTGCTTTTGAAATTCAAAAAGATCAAAATTAAAATTATCCAAGGATTGTGGATCAATATCTAAATTTGTGCAAGCTGAAATAACGCTTGAAGATGTATAGTATAAAGAAAGCTTAGTAAGCAGCGCATAATAGCTGATACTGAATAGATCAAATGAGTATTCAGCTATTCCATTTTTTAAAATGAAGCTAAAGAATGATAGGAAAATTTGAATGATAAGTAATATAAATAAAAATAAAAATATTTTTCTTTCACGGGAGTTTACTTGATCTTGATTATAATTTTGCATTGTAGATATGAAATTATTCTTTTTTTCAGATGTTTCTGGAGAAAAGTTTTTTCCTAGGTTCTTTCTGTGTTTTTTTGACCTTTTTGGATCTCTTAACAAAAAACTCGATTTGTTGGTATAAGTACTTAAATAAGAACTTGCATGCTTATAGCTAAGATTTGCTAAATTAATATCTGAACCCATCAAAAATAAATTATTATTTGTGTTAATATTATTTTCGTTATTATTTAAAGTTGATTTATTCATTTGTAATAGATGATTAATGCTTTCATTTACATTGGTATTACTTAAATTGTTATTTAAAGTTTGAAGACTATTTATCATTCCAGATGTATTGGAATTTAAATTAAATAAATTCAAAGATCCTAAAGTTCCAGATTTATTTGTTTTTAAATATTTTAGGAATTTAAGATTATAGTTGGTCACACTTTGTGTAGAATTTTTATTAAATGTATTAGCTGGATTACTCAAAATGTTATTTCCAAAACTTCCATTGAATGAACTATTAAAATTCATAGAATTTAAATATCCTAAGTTTTGATTCGGAAGATTTTGTGGTTTATTTTCCGGATTTTCAGATTCAATAGCTATAATATTAGTAGCGAAATTGTCATTTTTATTAATAATTAATTGAGAATTAACATTGATATTATTGAAGAAAATATTATTTTCAGACTTGAAATTATCGGAAAAAATCTTTGAATCGTCGTTTGAGAGATTATAATTTAAAGAGTCCAAATTAGAAGCATTAATTATCGATGATCGATTTAGAATAATTTCTTTGTCCTTTAATAAATTTTCTTTATTTTCAGATATATAAACAACGAAATAAGGAAGATTTCCTAAATTATTCAAATAAAATGTTATTGAAAAACAATCAGAATCAAGTTTATTTAAATTTTCATTAGAATATGTATTAAGAGCATTAGAAGAAATTCTCATAGTTTTGGCTGCTATTCTCTTTACATTTACTAATTTATTTGCAGAGGATTCTTTAAGATATTTTTTTTCGAGATCGTTAATTTTATCTAAATACTCTTGGTCCATTTCAGCTTCTTGAATATTTTTTTTCAATTTAATCAAATAGGGAATCAATTTTTCTTTATTTCTTAAATATTCATTTATAGGAATATTTTGCTTTCTCTTGCTCGTAGATTTTCCTTCAAATTTATTTTCGTAACTAAGAAAATGTAAAGCTTCATTTAAATCTATGTATTGGAAAATTTTTAAAATATCATTGATTCTAAAGTTATTTATCAATCTTACTCTTTTAAATTCTTTATCACATTTCTGTACTAACTTATCATAGTTAATAGTGAAAAAATGGCAGAAATTAATATTTAATTTTTTAAACATTTGAAGATTTATGAAGAAATTTTCTTCAAAATTTTTTGTGTAGGAAATCATATTTGTTCCTTGATCTAAAATGAATTTGTATTTATTTTTCTTTGGTCCACTAAATTCATTATTTTCTCTTAGAGGTAAAATATCTAATATGAGAGTTGCATTATTTTCTATAGTAGGCAAAAAGGTTGAAGCTACCTGGATTCCAAAATAATACATACTTTTTGTAACAAGAAAACTCTCTTTCAAAATCTTTGAATCAAAATCCAAAAAAATTATTTTTTTCATAATCAATTTGTGTTGTTCTTGAAAAAGCTTGGGAATTAAAATATGCATATCCTTGCCAATTAAATCATTTTTTTTATAGTCGATTAAATCACATAGTTTTTGAGAAATATAATTTATAAGAAATCCATCTGATTTATCTGTATTTATAATCATTGGATGATGCATCTTTTTTTCATTAAAAGAACTAGAAGAATTTTCTATAAAGCAATATTCATCTATTTGCAAAAACAAATTTCGCATTTCAAAAGGAATGTCCTTATTTATTAAAGAAAAGAAATTAAACAATAAATAACAGATTTCAATATTTCTTAATCTGTCTAGCTTAAAATTTTTTTCCAAAACAGAGCACAATTTATCAAAGTGCTTATTTAAATCCTCACAAGACTTAAAAATGTTTTCAACATTATAAAAAAGCTTTTTATAATAAACTTCCATAGCCGAGTCTCTATTATTGGTCTCTAATTGGTTGTTATCGAAAGTTTTTTTGATGTAAATTAATTTTTCAAAGTTTTCGCAATTTTTTATAATGAATTTGTTCACAGTTTGAAGTACTTGGTGGTACTTGAAAAAATTTAAAAAGGAGGTTTGAATTGAATGAGTTGATTTCATTTTTAGATTTTCATAGAAATTTTTTATCAATTTTTTTTTGTATATGTAGAAATGAAATCTATATAAAAAAGGCAAATGCTTTAAATTATACCTGTATTGTTCAATTAAGTAATTGGAAAGAAGATTGTTTCTTTTAAAGTGGAAAATAAAGTCTATATGAAATATAAAAATTCGATAATTATTTTCAATGTTTTTGCTCTTATAAAATTGATGTATGGAGTTTACAATTTCATTCTCGGCTAAAGTTATTATATCATGGTACATTTGCTTAAAATAGTTCAGTTTTTCCTCATCTCTTAAGTATTTCAAATGGCGGCTTACTTCTAAATTTTTTAGATATTTATTAAACTCGTATTTACCACAAGCACAATCAGGCTCACTACAGAAATTTTTATGATTATCTATCAAAAGAAAAATAGGAAGGAATTTAATTGCGTCATTAACGCTGTTTTCAATCATTTCAGCAAAAGTTAGCAATGAATTCAAATTTATTTTTTTATTTTTTACAAATAAATTTCTGCGAAGTTTTGATATCAATCGTTTGTTTTTTATATCATTTATGAAGAAAAACAGAATACAAGACAAAGCCACTTCAATTATTAATTTAAAGAAAATCTGTGTTTCACTAAATTCAGTAGTTTGAGTTGTATTTTTATTTGAATAGTAAATGATCAAATTAAGTACATTCGAAAAAAAGCAAACGTAATTAAAGAAATCTACTATTTTGTTTAATTTAATGCTATAATCAAATTTTCCTAAATAGGATAAAATATAAAAAAAGTTCAAAGAAAGTGTAATAAACAAAAAAAATTGCTTTATTGTCATTTGCATTGAGTCTTCAAAAACAATCGCAAAATAATGAAAACCTTGACAATTAAATAATAGTAATAAAATCATTTGGAAATTATTACTTGATGAAAATCTAATTGTACTGTTAGAATTTAAATAAGGCTCATTCATAAACTTTATATAGTTAAACAAAATGACATTAATCAGTAAAATCGAAATAATGTTTATTATAAAAATAAAATAATAATTCCCAAATAATAAATTGGAGTTGAAAATTATGAATCTATCTGCGTATTCTTTCTTAATAGTTTGAGATGTTGATGTAGAAATTATAATATTTGAGCTCATGCCATTCGATTGTACAAATGCATTCAAAAAAATAAAGCAAAGTATTTCTATTATATGTTGAAATGATATGATTATTAGAGTTATTAGATAAGAGATAGTTTTAATTAATAGTTTAGGGATATTGGTTATCTTGCTCTTTTTGATAGTTTGCTTTTTTTTCATTAAAAATTTGTGTAGAAGGAAAAGAGAAAAAAAAGGGAAAATTAAAATACATAAAATAGTTATACTGAGAGTATTATAATTTATTGTTGTAAAAAAATCAGACTGTAGTTCTCCCATAAATGTGACTTTTCGTATTAATTTTGTCATTGATAAGTCATCATCGCTATAAATTCTTGTGAAATCATGGGAAAGTAAGATCATGCCTATTAGTTTTGATAAAAAAAATAAGTAAACAAATATTGCATTTTTAGGTGATGCTTTCTTGAGAATGTATAATATTTTTATTTTAAGGCTTTGTGTTATGCTGTCTTGTTCCTTTATGGTAAAATGATCCATTAAAATTAATATTTTTTTTTAAAATATTTGTTTGAAATTTTTAAATCATTTGGAGTATTGAATTAGAAACATATTACAACTAAAAAATAAATGATTTAATTGCTTAAAAAATTTTTATTAATAATTTAAGAATTATTAAACTTTCGAACATACCTTCTAAAATTAAATGTTATATTTATTTCATTAAGAATATTCAAGTAAAAAACATAAATTAGTAAATATAAAAATATCTATATTAATTAGCTCTTCGAATATTAAAAATAAAAGGGAATAATAAAATGATTTGGATTTTAAATAAAAATTAAAAATTCATAAATTTATAAATGTAATTATTGATTACTTTTAAAAATATGTTTAAATTCGAAAAAATTAATTGTAATTATTTTTTTAGTTTATAAAAATCAGCTTGAAATTAGCTAACTACTCTCTTTTTTCCGATAGAGATTAGGCTTATTGCAAACGCAGTAACAAAGTTTAAAGGCTCTCTAAAATCTATATTAAATTCATCTCTAGTAACTTTTCCATGTTGAAGTAATATATTATCAGAATCATCAGGATATACTATTTGGAAATTTTTTGCAGACGCTCTTTTAACCCTTCCATAAAAATTTAAACAATAGCAATCCATATCTTCATTCCATTCTGGCTTTAAATTTGACAGTCTATGACGTTCTTGGTTCTCATATATATCAATCTCAAAGAATCTAGGACACTCTCCCATTAAATTAGTTTCATATTTAACATCGGCCTTTAAGAAATTTTTTCCAGTTTTAAATGAAAAAATATAAATAATGTTTCATAATTTCATTTATTTTTAAAAAAAATACCATTTTTCTTCTGAGATTAGAAATCAATTTTGAAGATTTTTCATAAATGCTTTTTTCATAACCTGAATCGAATATTTCAAAATTTGTACCCCAGAAATTAGTTGAAACTTCAGCAATGAAATTGCAGCCATATTTGTTAAAATCGTCCTTATTTGTTTACATTTTTTTAAAAAATAAAAAAATAAAGGAAGAATTATTTATAATTAATAATAAAATAAAAATTGCAAAATTTAAGTTTTACAATGCTTTTAGAAATAATGAAATTGCTATTTTCTGAAAACCTAATAGCATACATGAACAAATTAGGTTCATTTTCAATTATCATTTGGAAATAATGAGGATAATCATCAATTAGATTTTCCGATTTCCTTCTTAAAATTTTTCCAACATTAAAACAATTATTTATTTCATAGTATCTGCTTGTTTCTAAATAATAATTCTTAAATGCTTTTTGTAAAAATTTTATATTGGTTGTTAAAATATCAGAATTGCGTTTTTCATTTGAAGGAGGAATGTAAATTATGGATTTTTCATCGAATTTAAATAAACCTCCTTGTTCAAATTTTACTATGCTGCTGTAATTATATCCATTAAAAAGAATTTCTGGTAAATTTTCTTGTTTGTTTAATAGATATTTAATTAGCCATAAAGAATAAGAATTTAAAAATTCGTCATCCAAATTAGAACAGACTTTTAAGAAGTAGATTATATTTTCTTCACTTAAATCGAGTAAAAGTTTTTCCAAAACTTCTCTACGTTTTTCTGTTAATTTGCAAATTGAAAATGCATAGAAATAGCTAATCAGATTCTCTTTGGTATATATAAAATCTATCTCTTCTCCGTTTAAATATTCAAAGCAATCAATTAGAGTCTCTAATGAAATTTTATTTTTTTTCGCTTTTAATTCAATCTATTAATTATGAATAATTTTGGTTTATTAAAAGAAAATTCAAATAATTCTAAAAATTCAATTCTACTTTTAAGTAATTCTCTGAAATTGACTTTAATTCTTCTTCGATAAATGTTCCTTTTATTTTTATTTTTGGAAAATATATTTTAGCTGTATGTTTGTAAGTTTCCATATAATATAAATTCTTATCATTAATATCATTTGAATATTCAGTATTATCTCTTAGTAAATTATAAGTAATTGAATTATTCTCATTTTTCTCTTTTCTATTTTTATTATTTATAATAAATATACTCAAAAATCCTATTCGTTTTCTGTTTTTTTTCTTCTAATATTATTTTTTCGTTAAAATCAAATTCTTCTATTTAAGTGAATCATTTGAAATTTTACTTTTCTCTTTATTATTTGCCTGAAAAGCTTTATCGTAATAGATTATTTCTACTTCTATTAGAATGTTTTTGTTTAAATCATACTCTTCATTTTGATCGAAAAAATTTGAATAATTTCCCAGTAAGTGCTTATTTACATGATTATTACTATTATTTTTTGTATTTATAGTTTCTTCAGAATCTAAGGTAATAATTTCCATTTATTTTTATAAATTACGAAATATATTTTCATTTAAGAGTATAAATATAATTTGTGTTTTAATGGAAAATTCAAAAAAATTAAAAACAACTATTTTTCCTTTATATATTGAAAATTACTTACAATTAAATTTAAACTTATTAATCATTATAATAAATTTGACAATTTGAAAAAAATTTATAGATTATTATATTATTTTAATATGAGTCAATGCTAATTAAAGTTATTTAGAAAAAAAATTTTCTCTTTCAATATTATAAAAGCCTATAATTTCAACTAATTGTTCTTTTTCTATTTGCTGTGCATCGAAGAGAGTAATCAGATGCAGAATTAACTGCTCATTTAAATCTTCTTGCAAGAGTATTAAAATATTTTCCTTAATAAATTCTTTTGTCAATTTCTCCATAAGTAAAAAGCATTTATTTCTTAGAATTAAAATTTCAATATTTTTTAAAACAAAAAATAGTTAAGATTCAATTAATTGAAGGACTAAAATTTTATATTAAAGATGCAATTAATTACTTGTTTGCAATAAATTTTCCCCATAATTTGAAAAAAATTTTATCCTTTTCACAAATGTCGGTAAAATCATCAACTGTATTCATCTGCAGTTCGATATTATCATTATTTTCTATTTCTATTTCTGAATCATCTGATGAATCATTCATTATCTCTCCTGTAATTGAATGAAAAAAGATTCTATTTTGAACCGGATCTTTGTAAAATTTGAATTGCTGCTTAGAATCCTTATCTTTATCTTTATTTATATTTGATTTGAAATTGCTATTTTTTTCATTTTCTTTGGCTTTTCTAAAATTGATTTTTAATTAAATAATTTAATGTGAAAATAATTTTATAATGCCTAATTAAAGATTTTAATAGAATATTTACAAGTTTCCCATTGTTAGAATATCGAACATTTTATTGAAAATTTCTCTATCAGGTTGTTTTTCAAATATATAAGGAATGAGCCGAATATCAAAATTTTTATATGTTAGTTTATTTGAATTTTTAAGTTTATTTGAATGTGTTTGAGTTAAAACAAGAAGATGATTTTCTGTGATTTTCATTGGATTTGTAAACTCCTAAATATGATAAAGGAAACAATTATGGAAGTTAGAAAATTTTTTATATCTATAAAATATTCTCATTTCCAATGATTTCTATATATTTATAAATAAGGTTTTAAATAAATTTACCGTATAATAACATTCAAAGTCTGGGTGGCAAAATTTCATATGAATATATAATGCAGGAAAGGATTTATAGCAACCTTTGCAAAAAAGGCATCCCGAAAAGGAAAAATAATAGTCTGTATCTTCATTTTCTAAATCGAATTCTTTAATATTTGTTTTATTTACAACAACCAAATCATCATTTTCAATGTTTTTGTTTTTCCTAATATTAAGAAAATTTCCAATGAATTGATTCAACTCTTTTTTATGTATATTTTTTGTTATCACATGTAAATAGTATTCTGAATTAGAATTTTTTTCAACAGTAAAATCTTTATTGTAAATCAGATTTCTATGCAAGAATAGATTCGACTTAATATATTAACTTTTAAAATTCACAAAAAATAGAGAATAATTGTCAAATAAAATATTTATAAGGTAATGTTGTTATGAAATGAAAAATACCTTATGATCCATTCCAATATTTAAATCGATTGCTCTTTTCCTCGAGGAACTCATTTTTAATTATTATAAAAAAAATGTTACTTAAATTTTAATCTGAAAAATTTAAAATGTTAATCTATCTTAAAATCATAAATTTTTGAAGAAAATTTATTAATTCCTTTAATGACATGGATAAATATATTTTATTTTGAATTAAATAGCCTTTTTGTCGGTGTTTTTTTATTGATAAATTTACTTTAAAAATGTTAAAATGTTAAATTTTTAAATAATCGAATAATTAAATTTGAATTGATCTTATGTAAAAAGTGATCTTTGTACGATTAAAGGTAAGACTTATTTTTGGATATTCAGTAATTATTTTGCTTCATAGATAAGATTAATTTCAATCTATATTAATTAAAAATATTTATCCATTATTTATCTAAAATAAAGCATTTTTATAATGATTTTAAATTAAATATTGGTTTAGCTCTACGCTTTTTATATTTATATTAATTATCAAAATTAAATAATTTTATTTTCGATTTTTTTTATTTTGCAAGGAAAAAATTACGAGTTAATTTTTTAATGAATCTTAAATACTATATTATTAATAAAAATATGTTAATTTTAAAATACTACATTAAATACTGATTTTTATTTTTATTAGTTTTAATTATAAACTTGCTTTTTCAGAAAGAAGCTATATAAACAAATCTGTTTTTTCTTTTTTAATTCATATTTACAAAGGTTCATTTTCAATATTAATATCTTTAGAAGATTCATTTTTATTATCATTATTACGTAAATTAATATTTGGGCTATGAGGAGCTGTGTTTCCTTCAATGTCCATTTGAACAACATCATTATTACAATAATTTCCATGGAAATCAGTAGTTCCAGTTTGATTTTGAATATTTTTTGAAGCATTATTTTCGTTTACAGTAAAATATGGATCATTCAAATTATCAACACCGTTTCTACTTGAATAATTTTCATTTAAATTTACATTGAGATTTTCATTTAAATTTATAGTATTTGAATTTCCTCTTTCATTCGCTTGTTGATTATTATTATGATTTCGATTGGCATCATTTTGAGAATTTATAACATTCCCCTGATTATAAAAATTTGAATTGTTATATGTATTATTATTAATCCTGTTAATATTTTGTCTATTTAAGTTTATACTTACTCCATTATTTTCATTTGTGCTATTCGCCCTATTATCGTTAAGTTCATATCTACAGACTGGACATTTATTATTTACCTCAAACCATTTCAAAATGCAACTTTCATGAAATATATGTCCACATGGAACTAATATTGAATCCTCTCCTTCATTAACTTCTGTTAGGCAAATTGAACAAGATGGAAATTCAATATTTCCATTTTCTCCTGTTTTTGTGTGTTCATGATTCATTTTGAATTTCTTGAGCCTTCTAAGAGCTTCAGAAGAAGCACCTCTAATCTGTGATTCTTGCGGAGCTGCTGTTCTTATGAATATTATTCTAGTGAATGGATCTGCGAAATTACTGGAAAAATTAGAAGCATAATTGTCATAAAAAAATTCATCTGATGAAGGCATGAAAAATAAGTCAGAGAAAAAATCACCAAATCTATGAGAAAAAGGATGCCTATTCACACTGCCTGAAAAAGGACTTTGCACTTGTGCAAAAGGAAATCCAAATAGCATATCAAAAGCATTAATTCTTATTCGCTGATTTCTTTGATTTTGAGATTGATGATTATTATTGTAATTTATATTTTGAGAGTTTGGGCTTCTTTGCTGAAAATTCTGTTGATTAGAGGTTTGATTAGAACTCGAAGATGAAGAAGCTTGTACTGAAGTAGTCTGAGAACGATTACTTTGATTAAAGCGAGAATTTTGAGCTTGACGTTGTTGGGCTTGAAATATTAAATTTCTGCGTTGAATTTCTTCAGGTGATAAATGAATTACTCTTTCCCTTGGATCAGCATAAATATTATTCGGATTCCTATCAAAGATATCTGTTCTATTATGATTTTGATTTGAAGCTCTATTTCTTTCTCCATTTTGATTAAAGTTTATTCTATAAGTTCTATCTAATTCTTCTCTGTTAAATTCACCTAGAGTCACTTCTGTTGCAACACGGTTACAAATAGAACAAATTACAGTTGTTTGTTGTGGATTAATTAATCTTTTTTCCCTTCTTCCACAACTAGAACATGAAAATGTTTTGCTAACTAATCTATAATTTTCTTCTTGGTTCATTTACGATTTTTGTATTTTATATATTTGAGAAAAATTGCGTATAAATTTATTTAATTATTCCAGAAATTTAAATATTTTTCTTTTTTCGATTAATAAATATTTATGGAATTAATTAAAAAGAATTTCCATTTAAATTCAAACTTATTTAAGGTTATAAAAGAATAAGTTTTTTAATTATGAGTAAAAGCTGGTTAAACTGAGAATTTTATTTAAATTCTTATATAAGAATATAAAAAAAATTTTAACTTATAAATGGTTATTAATAATATATAGTAAAGTGAATAATTATTAATTTTTCATTAGAAAATTTTAATATTAATAAATATTTTTTGATTCTTTTATTATAAATTTATAATAAAATAAAAAAAATTTTAAGCAAATAAATTCATTTCTTCAAGTTACGGATATGCGGTTTTTAATGTATTTTTTAGCTATAAAGCATTTTAAATTTCCCTTAAAAAGGAGTTGGGGATTGGGGATTGGGGATTGGGGATTGGGGATTGGGGATTGGGGGTTGGGGCCAATCCCCAATCCCCAATCCCCCATACCCAAACCCCCAT
>Ga0194116_10005036_pt1 | contig 14720 bp, 10 predicted proteins | sample TA2MahsurfametaG_4_FD_148617 | JGI IMG/M metagenome (GOLD analysis project Ga0194116, IMG submission 148617) | Freshwater microbial communities from Lake Tanganyika, Tanzania - TA2015008 Mahale S9 surface | ecosystem: Environmental > Aquatic > Freshwater > Lake | place: Tanzania: Lake...
ACCGCTGACTTGCTCTCGTGCACCGACGGTCAACAGCCCATCGGCATCGACCGTGAAAGTGACGCGGATGCGGGCTACGCCGGCGGCCATGGGGGGGATGCCGCGCAGTTCAAAGCGGGCCAGGCTGCGGCAATCGGCCACCAGATCGCGCTCGCCCTGGACGACATGCAAGGCCAGGGCGGTTTGTCCGTCTTGGTAGGTGGTGAAATCCTGGGCCATCGCCGTCGGGATGGTTTGATTGCGCGGCACGATGCGTTCGACCAGGCCGCCCATGGTTTCCAAGCCCAGCGACAGGGGAATGACATCGAGGAGAAGCAGGTCTTCGGCGCCACGATTACCGACCAACTGGTGCGCCGAGATCGCTGCCCCCAAGGCCACCACTTCGTCGGGGTTGAGATCAGTGAGTGGCTCTTTCGAGAAAAACTCGGCAACAGCACGCCGAATTATCGGCATACGGGTCGAGCCTCCGACCATGACAACGCCCTCCACTTCGGCGGCTTGCAGCCGTGCATCGCGCAGGACACGCCGTACTTCGGACATGGTTCGTGCGGTCAAAGCTGAGGTCAGTTCCTCAAAAAGAGCGCGCGAGACGCTGCAGCGGTAGGTCTTGCCGTCCCACTGGAAGGCCACCTCTGCCTGGCTTGCATTGGTCAGCGCATGCTTGGCTTGACGGGCATGGTGTAGCAGCGTGGCCTGCAGTCGGGGGTCGGCATCGGCGCATCCCAGCTGACGCGCCAGGGCCTGGGCCAACATACGGTCGTAGTCGTCGCCGCCCAAGGCCGCGTCACCGCCGGTGGCCACGACCTCAAACACACCGTGCGTCATACGCAAAATCGAGATGTCGAAGGTTCCGCCTCCCAAATCGTAGACGGCAAACAGGCCCTCGCTGCCATGGTCCAGGCCATAGGCAATAGCAGCAGCGGTAGGCTCATTGATCAGGCGTAAAACATGCAGCCCGGCCAGCTGGGCGGCGTCCTTGGTCGCTTGGCGCTGCGCATCGTCAAAGTAGGCCGGCACGGTAATGACCGCGCCATCGATATCGGCATCAAAGCTGTCCTCGGCCCGCTGACGCAGCACGGCCAGAATTTCAGCACTGACCTCGACGGGGCTTTTCAGGCCATGGGGCGTTTCGATGGCCACCATGCCAGGCTTGTCCACCAAGGAGTAAGCGGGCCTGTGGTGTAGATCGGCCAGCGTCCGGCCCATGAGTCGTTTGACCGAAACGATGGTGCCCCTTGGATCGATGGTTTGCGCGGCCAGGGCCTGCGCCCCGATCTGCCGACCAGACGGTGCCAAGTAGCGAACCGCGCTGGGCAAAATGACCTCGCCGGTCTCGTCAGGCAGACATTCGGGCGCGCCATGGCGAACCGCCGCGACCAGGGAGTGGGTCGTACCCAGGTCGATCCCAATACCGATGCGGCGCGCGTGGGGATCAGGGGCCTGTCCCGGTTCAGAAATCTGCAGAAGAGCCATGCCGGAAGAAAAGTCCTTGTTATAAAAAATCTGACTTGACTAGGCCGCTTTCCCCGGAGGGGGCGGCCAGTCTAGGCGCACATTTGGTCGCAGCGTGCGTCGATCTCCCGGGCGAATCGTTCGATAAACATCAGCGCCCGCACCTGGGCAACGGCCTCTTGCAGATCACCGGTGCGGTCCAGACTGTCGGCCAAGCGGTCCAACAAGGTCGTCTGCTCGACTTGGGTTTGAGCTGAGAGGGTCTGCAACGCGGCGGCGCTGTCGGCCTCATCGAGGGCTTCGCGCCACTGCATCTGCCGCACCAAAAAGGACGCCGGCATGGCCGTGTTGTCATGCGCACGGATGGGCGCACCCCTGAGCTCGCAAAGATAGGCCGCCCGCTTGAGCGGGTCTTTCAGGCGTTGATAGGCCTCGTTGATTCGCACCGACCACTGCAAGGCCAAGCGCTGCGCGGCTTGCCCCTGGTCCGCAAAACGATCGGGGTGCACCTCGCGCTGCAGTTGCTTCCAACGCGCATCGAGCTCCGCGCGGCTTTGAGAAAACTGAGCCGGCAGACCAAACAGCTCAAAATCGTCGGACTGCAGGTTCACACGCGGAAGGACTCGCCGCAACCGCATCGGTCGCGCTCGTTCGGGTTGTTGAAGCGAAAGCCTTCGTTCAGACCCTCGCGTACGAAGTCGAGCTGGGTGCCGTCGATGTAGGCCAGGCTCTTGGGATCGACCAGTACCTTGACGCCCCGGTCTTCGAAAATGACATCTTCTGAAGCGACCTCGTCGGCGTACTCGAGCTTGTAAGCCAGCCCAGAGCAGCCGGTGGTCTTCACGCCCAGACGAATGCCCACACCTTTACCACGCCGCGCCATATAGCGGTTGACATGGCGGGCCGCTTCATCGGTCAGGGTGACGGACATCTCAAACCTTTCCAGGGGTCGCTTCAGCCGGCTTGCCCGTGGCGCTGGCGGTAGTCGCTGACGGCTGCCTTGATGGCGTCTTCGGCCAGGATGGAGCAGTGGATTTTGACGGGGGGCAAGGCCAGTTCCTGGGCGATTGCACTGTTTTTGATGCTCGCCGCCTCATCCAGCGTCTTGCCCTTGACCCATTCGGTGACCAGTGAGCTCGAGGCGATCGCCGAGCCGCAACCGTAAGTCTTGAAACGGGCATCCTCGATGACGCCGGTCTCGGGGTTGACCTTGATCTGCAGCTTCATGACATCGCCACAGGCGGGAGCGCCGACCATCCCGGTACCCACGGATTCGTCACCCTTCTCGAAAGAACCCACATTGCGCGGGTTTTCGTAGTGGTCGACTACTTTTTCGCTGTATGCCATTTACAAGGTCCTCGGTTAAGAGCCGCTAGGGGCGGCCATCAAAAATGCTGTGTGAAGCGCTCAGTGGGCCGCCCACTGGATGGTGCTCAGATCGATGCCGTCTTTGTGCATCTCCCACAGGGGCGAGAGCTCGCGCAGACGGGCCACATTGTCGCGGATGGTCTGCACCGCGTAATCGATTTCGGCTTCGGTGGTCCAGCGGCCTATCGTCATGCGCAGGCTGCTGTGGGCCAGCTCATCGCTGCGCCCCAGGGCCCTGAGCACATAGCTCGGTTCCAGGCTGGCCGATGTGCACGCCGAACCGCTGGAGACTGCCACCCCCTTGATGCCCATGATCAGGGATTCGCCTTCAACGAAGTTAAAGCTCATGTTCAAGTTGTGGGGCACGCGCTTTTCGGGATGTCCGTTGAGAAACACCTCCTCGACATCCGACAGGCCCGCAAGCAAACGCTGCTGCAGTCGCCGGATGCGTTCGTTTTCTGCATGCATCTCAAGCTTGGCAATACGATAGGCTTCGCCCATACCGACGATCTGATGGGTCGGCAGCGTGCCCGAGCGCATGCCCCGCTCATGACCGCCGCCATGCATCTGCGCCTCAAGGCGCACTCGCGGTTTGCGACGCACATAGAGAGCGCCTATGCCCTTGGGGCCGTAGGTCTTGTGGGCGGTCAGGCTCATGAGATCGACGGGCAGGTTGCTCAAATCGACATCGATCCGGCCGGTGGCCTGCGCAGCGTCCACATGAAAAATGATTCCCTTTTCGCGGCAGATCGCGCCAATGGCCGCAATCTCCTGAATGACGCCGATCTCATTGTTGACAAACATGACGCTGGCCAAAATGGTGTCCGGGCGCAGGGCTGCCTTGAAGACTTCCAGGTCGAGTAATCCGTCGGCCGAGACATCCAGGTAGGTGACCTCAAATCCCTGCCGCTCAAGCTCGCGGCAGGTATCGAGCACCGCCTTGTGCTCGGTCTTGACTGTGATCAGATGACGCCCCTTGCCCTTGTAGAAGTGAGCCGCGCCTTTGATAGCCAGATTGTTCGACTCCGTGGCGCCACTGGTCCAAACGATCTCCCGGGGGTCGGCGCCGACCAGCTGCGCCACCTGCTCCCGCGCCTTCTCCGCCGCCGCTTCAGCTTCCCAGCCCCAGGCATGGCTGCGTGAGGCCGGGTTGCCGAAATGCTCGCGCAGCCAGGGAATCATGGCGTCGACCACGCGCGGATCGCAAGGATTGGTGGCGCTGTAATCGAGGTAGATCGGGAAATGAGGCGTTTGCATGGGGATCAGGAGGGTGCCATTGGCCGGGGGAGCACCCCGGCGACAAAGGGGCGGCCCACGGGCCGCCCGGGGGCTTAGGTCTTGGAGAACGCCGCGCCGAGCGCGAACACCGAGTTGGGCGCATTCACCCGCACCGGCTTGACCGCCGGCGCCGCGAATACGGCCTTCTTGACGGGAGGGGTGTTCTCGACAACGAGGCCCTTGGCCAGTTGGTCGTCAACCAGCTTTTGCAAGGTGACCGAATCGAGAAACTCGACCATGCGGCTGTTGAGGGAGGCCCACAACTCGTGGGTCATGCAGCGACCCCCCTCGCCGCTGCAGTTTTCCTTGCCGCCGCAGTTGGTGGCATCGAGCGGCTCATCGACCGATACGATGATGTCCGCCACGGTGATTTCGCTGGCCTTGCGGCCCAGGGTGTAGCCACCGCCGGGCCCCCGGGTCGACTCCACCAGTTCATGGCGACGCAGCTTGCCGAAAAGCTGCTCCAGATAGGACAGGGAGATCTGCTGGCGCTGGCTGATGGCGGCCAGCGTGACCGGCCCGTTGCTTTGGCGCAAGGCCAGATCGATCATGGCGGTGACCGCAAAGCGGCCTTTGGTTGTGAGACGCATATTCAAGCTCCTTCAAGAGATGGCTTGACCCACTTTCAGGTTCGCCGTCCACCGAAGCAGACGGCACGCTTTCCACCCTCTTCACGATCTGCGGTGCAGATCGCGGAACTCCCCGACATTTTTGTTGAGCAATTTCGTCAAGTATACCAAATAAACCGAGTGTTTTTCTTGGACTTAAATACTGAACGGTCGCGGCCTGTACTTTACAGTTTTTCTCGGGATTGACGCAAGCAGCTGCCGAAAAATTTTTACGCTGTGGGGACGACCCGGTCGCTGCCCGGGGCACCAAGGACGCGCTGCTTGAGCAGCGCCAACTGGTCGCGCACCCGGGCCGCCTTTTCGAACTCTAGACCCCGGGCGTGCTCGAGCATGTCTTTCTCGAGCTGCTTGATCCGTCGGGCCAGGTCTTTTTCACTGAGCTCTTCGGACGGGAGGGCGGCGGAGTCTTCGCGGCCTTCCTGCGCCTTGTCGCTGTAGACCCCGTCAATCAGGTCGCGGATGCGCTTGACCACACCCCGCGGCGTGATGCCGTGGGCCTGATTGAAGGCCAGCTGCTTACTACGGCGCCGCTCAGTCTCGTCCATGGCCTTGCGCATCGACTCGGTGATGTGATCGGCGTACAGGATGGCTCTGCCGCTGAGGTTGCGCGCCGCCCTCCCGATGGTCTGGATCAGGCTGCGCTCAGCACGCAAAAAGCCTTCCTTGTCGGCATCAAGGATGGCCACCAGCGATACCTCGGGCAAGTCCAGGCCTTCGCGCAACAGATTGATGCCCACCAGCACATCAAAAGCCCCCAGGCGCAAATCCCGCAAGATCTCGACACGCTCAACGGTATCGACATCGCTGTGCAGATAACGCACCTTGACGCCGTTGTCGGCCAGGTAGTCGGTCAATTGCTCTGCCATGCGCTTGGTCAGGGTGGTGATCAGTACGCGCTCGTTGCGCTCGACGCGAAGCCGAATCTCGCCAAGTACATCGTCGACCTGGTGCAGCGCAGGCCGAACCTCCACCTGGGGATCGACCAGGCCAGTCGGGCGAACCAGTAGCTCGACGACTTGCCCAGACCGCTGTTGCTCATAGGCCGCCGGCGTGGCCGAGACGAAAATCGCCTGCCGCATGCGCGCTTCAAATTCCTCGAAACGCAGGGGCCGGTTGTCCAGCGCACTGGGCAAGCGAAAGCCGTAATCCACCAGCGTGAGCTTGCGCGAGCGGTCACCGTTGTACATGGCATTGAGCTGACCAATCATGACATGGCTCTCGTCCAGAAACATCAGTGCGTCAGCCGGCATGTAGTCGCACAAAGTCGCCGGGGGGGCGCCGGGGGGTGAGCCGCTGAGGTGGCGGCTGTAGTTTTCAATGCCCTTGCAGTGGCCAACTTCGGTCAGCATCTCCAGATCGAAGCGGGTGCGCTGTTCCAGACGCTGCGCCTCCACGAGCTTGCCCGCACCCACCAGTTGGGCCACCCGCTCGGTCAGCTCGAGCTTGATGTTCTCGACGGCGGCCAAGACCTTGTCACGCGGGGTGACATAGTGGCTCTTGGGATAAATCACAAAGCGCGGAATCTTCTGGCGAATGCGACCGGTGAGCGGATCGAACAAGACCAGGGATTCGATCTCGTCGTCGAACAACTCAAGACGGATCGCGAGCTCGGAGTGTTCGGCCGGAAAAACATCGATTACATCGCCCCGGACCCGAAAGCAGCCGCGGCCGAAATCGGTGTCGTTGCGACCATATTGCATGCGGATCAGCCGGGCGATGATGTCACGCTGGCCGATGCGGTCGCCCTGCCTCACTATGAAGCGCATCTCGGTGTAGTCCTCGGGGGCGCCTATACCGTAGATGGCGCTGACGGTGGCCACAATAACCGTGTCGCGCCGCTCAAGGACACTCTTGGTGGCTGACAGGCGCATCTGCTCGATGTGCTCATTGATGGCCGAGTCTTTTTCGATAAAGAGGTCGCGCTGCGGGACATAAGCCTCGGGCTGGTAGTAGTCGTAGTAGCTGACGAAGTACTCCACCGCGTTGCGCGGAAAAAACTCACGAAACTCGCTGTAGAGCTGGGCTGCCAGGGTCTTGTTAGGGGCAAACACAATGGCTGGCCGACCCAGGCGGGCAATCACATTGGCCATGGTGAAGGTCTTGCCGGAACCGGTCACACCCAGCAGGGTCTGAAAGGCCTCGCCATCGCCTACCCCCTCGATCAGCTTGGCAATGGCCTGAGGCTGGTCCCCGGCTGGCGGGTAAGGCATGAACAATTCGAAGGGCGAGTCCGCAAAGCGCACAAACTCGCCGCTGGCCTTGTAGGCAGTGGCGCCTGAAAGATCAACTTCGGTCTGCGGCATGGGACTGGGCGTGGAGCTCAAGCGGCCTCGTTAAAATCGGTTCAACCTGCCAGCATAAGCGATTACAGGTCACCCCGTCCGCTTGGCGATGTCCGTGCGGCCCCGTTACACACCGGCCCTAGCCGCCCCTTTTCAAACTCGTTCCCCGGAATCCAGCATGTCCCTGTTCAATGCCGTCGCCATGGCCCCCCGCGATCCAATCTTGGGCCTTAACGAACAATTTGCCGCCGATACCCATCCCAACAAGGTCAATCTGGGGGTGGGGGTCTACTACGACGACCAAGGCAAGTTACCCCTCCTCGGGTGTGTGCTGGCAGCAGAAAAGCGCATGGCCGAAAAGCCCGCACCGCGCGGCTATCTGCCGATAGACGGTATCGCCGCCTACGACAGCGCCGTCAAGGATTTGGTGTTCGGCTCAGGCAGTGAGCCCGTGCGCTCGGGTCGCGTGGCCACCGTTCAGGCCCTCGGTGGTACGGGGGGGCTCAAGATAGGCGCAGACTTCCTGCGCCACATCCAACCGGGCGCGAAAGTACTGATCAGCGATCCGAGCTGGGAAAACCACCGGGCTCTCTTCAGCAACGCCGGCTTCACCGTTGAAACCTACCCCTACTACGATGCTCAGCGACGCGGCGTCAACTTCGAGGCGATGCTGTCCGCGCTGAAAGCAGCACCAGCGGGCACTATCGTGGTCCTCCACGCCTGTTGTCATAATCCCACGGGGTATGACATTCGAGCCGAGCAGTGGGATCAGGTGGTCGCCGCCGTTAAGGCCGGTGGACTGGTCGCCTTTCTGGACATGGCCTACCAGGGCTTCGGTCACGGAATCTCCGAGGATGGCGCGGTGGTGGGCAAGTTAGTGGCGGCCGGCTTGGATTTTTTCGTCTCGACCTCCTTCTCCAAGAGCTTTAGCCTCTACGGTGAGCGGGTCGGCGCCCTGAGCGTGTTGTGCCAAAGCAAAGACGAGGCCGACCGGGTGCTGAGCCAGCTCAAGATCGTGATTCGCACCAACTACTCCAACCCGCCCACCCACGGCGGCGCAATTGTGGCCACGGTACTCGGCACGCCCGAGTTGCGCCAGCAGTGGGAGCAAGAGCTCGCGGGCATGCGCAGCCGCATCAAGCAGATGCGCCAAAGGCTGGTTGACGGCCTCAAAGCGGCGGGCGTGAAGCAGGACATGGGCTTTATCACCGACCAGATCGGCATGTTCAGCTACTCGGGCCTGAACAAAGACCAAATGGTGCGCCTGCGCAGCGAATTCGGCGTTTACGGCACCGATACGGGGCGCATGTGCGTAGCGGCGCTCAACAGCCGCAACATCGATCATGTTTGCGCCTCGATTGCCCGGGTGGTTTGAACCCGCTTACAAGCTGACCGATAACTGACAGCTTGTCACATTTAGGCTTAACAAACGCTTGGGTAAGCTCGTCGGTTGGTATATATTGCTGCACCGCAACAAATTTTGCGGGAGCGAGGAAACGCCATGCTCTACCAGGTCTATGAAAACCAGCGCACGCTGATGGAGCCTTTTGTCGACTTCGCGCAGGCAGCGGCGAAATTGTTCAGCAATCCGCACTCGCCCGCGGGCGCGCATCCGTGGGCACAGCGCTTGTCGGCTGCCTACAGCCTGTTTTACCGGCTGGGCAAGGACTACGAGAAGCCGGCCTTTGGCATCACCTCGGTGGAGGTGGCGGGCGTGCCGGTGGCTGTGCAGGAGCGGGTCGAGATGGACAAGCCCTTCTGCGAGCTCAGGCGCTTCAAGCGGCTCAGCGACGATGTGGCCACGCTGGCCAAGCTCAAGGCCCAGCCGGTGGTCTTGATCGTCGCACCCTTGTCAGGCCACTACGCGACCTTGCTGCGCGATACCGTCAAGCACATGCTCAAGGACCACAAGGTGTACATCACCGATTGGCGCAACGCTCGCATGGTGCCCCTGGATCAGGGCGACTTTCACCTGGACGACTATGTCAACTATGTGCAGGAGTTCATTGGCCACCTGCAAAAACGCTATGGTCAGTGCCATGTCGTCAGCGTGTGTCAGCCTACCGTACCCGTGCTCGCGGCCGTTTCTTTGATGGCCACTCGCGGCGATCCTCTGCCGCTGACCATGACCATGATGGGCGGGCCCATCGATGCGCGCAAATCACCCACGGCGGTCAATAACCTGGCCATGAACAAGAGCCACAGCTGGTTTGAGAACAATGTCATCTTCAGGGTGCCTCACAATTTTCCGGGGGCAGGCCGTCGGGTCTATCCAGGCTTTCTGCAACACGCCGGCTTTGTGGCCATGAATCCGGACCGCCACGCCAACAGCCATTACGACTACTTCAAAGACCTGATGAAGGGCGATGACGCAAGCGCCGAGGCGCACCGCAAGTTCTACGACGAATACAACGCCGTCCTTGATATGGATGCCCACTATTACCTGGAGACCATCCAAACCGTGTTTCAGGAGTTCAAGCTGGTACACGGCACCTGGCAGGTGCGCGACCCGCAAGGCGAGCCGCAGTGGGTGCGTCCGCAGGACATCCGGCAGGTCGCGTTGATGACGGTGGAGGGCGAGTTCGACGATATCTCCGGCTCGGGCCAAACCGCGGCGGCTCATGATCTGTGTACCGGTATCCCGCGTTCACGGAAAAAACATCTGGAAGTCGCCGGGGCGGGGCACTACGGTATCTTCAGCGGACGCCGCTGGCGCGATCAGGTTTACCCGCAGGTCAAGGCCTTCATCCAAAGCGGGCAAGCCGGCGCGACCCCCCGGACCGATTCCGAGAGCAAGACGGCAGTGCGTGCCTCGGCTCGAAAAGCGACCCGCGCACCGGGCAAGCAGCCTGCCCGCAAGAGCGCCGCGCGCGCCAGTCGGTCCTGACCCCGGACAGCCGCAACCCGTCCGGGCCCATGCACTCGCCCGATCCCCACCTGGTCGATGCGATTCACCAGGCCCTGCCTCAAACCCAGTGCACCCGCTGCAACTACCCGGACTGCCGCAGCTACGCCCAAGCGATTGCTGACGGGCTGGCAGGGATCAACCAATGTCCACCGGGCGGCGCCGAGGGCGTGGCTCGCCTGTCAGCCCTGACGGGTCAGCCGATACAGGCGCTCAACCCTGCCAACGGCGCAGAAGGCCCTCGCACCGTTGCTGTGATCGACGAAAACTGGTGCATCGGGTGCACCTTGTGTCAGCCGGTTTGCCCGACCGACGCCATTGTGGGGGGCAACAAGCTGATGCACACGGTGATCGAGCGCTATTGCACCGGCTGCGAGCTGTGTCTGCCGGTCTGCCCCGTCGACTGCATTGACATGCTGGCCGTGACCGAAGCAACGGGTTGGGCGGCCTGGTCTGCACAGCAAGCCCAGCAGTCGCTGCAGCGCTACGAAGCACACCAAAGCCGCATCGAAAGGATGCAGCGTGAGCATGTTGAGCACTCACAGGCCCAGGTTCAAGACAAGCTCAAGGATCTGGCCGCACACAGCCTGATCACCGATGCGACCGAACTGGAGCGCAAGCGAGCGCTCATCGAAGCGGCGATGGAGCGCGCCAAAAAGCGCCGCAGCGATTCGGGGGCTTAAGCTGGGGGAGCGGCGTCAGCCAAGGCGGAAAAAGCGGCAACAAGCTCGGTTGGGGCCTGCACCAACTCAATCAACACGCCCTCCCCTGCGATGGGAAACTCCTCGCTGGCCTTGGGGTGAAGAAAACAGATGTCAAAGCCGGCTGCGCCCTTGCGAATACCTCCGGGAGCAAAGCGCACACCTTGAGCGCTGAGCCATTGCACGGCAGCCGGCAGATCGTCAATCCAGAGGCCTACATGGTTGAGCGGCGTAGTGTGAACGGCCGGCTTTTTTTCGGGGTCGAGCGGCTGCATCAGGTCCACCTCGACCTTGAATGGACCGCTACCGAGAGCGCAAATGTCTTCGTCGACATTTTCTCGCTCGGAGACAAAACTGCCGGTGACCGATAAACCGAGCTGATCGACCCAAAGCCGGCGCAGGCGCTTCTTGTCAGCCCCCCCGATAGCGATCTGCTGGATACCGAGCACCTTGAACGGCCGATCTGGGGACAACTGCATTTGACTGACCATCATGACTCCCGGGTGCGTCGGCACACTCATGCAAATTCAACAATCGGCTGGTCCACCGCCAGCGACTCGCCTTTGGCAGCAAGCACCTTGCAGACCACACCATCGGCAGCAGCAAAGAGCACATTTTCCATTTTCATCGCCTCGATAACCGCCACACGCTCGCCGGCCTGCACCTTTTGGCCTGGCTGCACGGCCACATCCACCAGTAAGCCGGGCATGGGCGACAGCACAAAGCGACTCAAATCGGGCTCAGCCTTGTAAGGCATGAGCTGGTGGAGTTGCGCCATGCGGGGAGAGACCACCAGGGCCTCGATGCGCGAGCCATTGTGCTGGACCACAAGGGCCAGCGGATTGCGCGAAGTGCCCCGCTCGACCTGAGCCGTAAAACGCTGACCATTGACCGAGCCCTGAATGCAAATGGCGTTGAGCCGCGATCCGCTGTCGATTGCATAGGTCTTGCCCTCAACCTGAATCACCGCGGGTCCATGAATGCTGCCGGTATCGTCCACCGTCACCTCGACATAGCGGTGCTTACCCTGCTGTCCCAGCACGACTACGGTGTAATGCTGCCCCACCTTGACGTCATAGCCGGGCAACTGCCCGCCCAGACGAGCGGCACGCTCGCGTGACTTGCGCCGAACATAGGCGGCCAAGGCCACCAGAAATCCTGGGTCACTGTGCTCGACCTCTTCGGAGCGAAAGCCCTTGCCGTAGTGCTCCGCAATGAACCCGGTGTTGAAATGGCCCTGGACAAAATCAGGGTGTGCGAGCAAAGCCGCCTGAAAAGGAATGTTCGAGCTAATGCCCCGAATCACAAAACCATTGAGCGCCTCGCGCATCTTGGTAATGGCTTCGAGCCGGTCGCGGCCATGCACGACGAGCTTGGCGATCATCGAGTCATAGAACATCGGAATCTCACCGCCCTCCTGAACCCCCGTATCCACCCGCACGCCGTAGAGTGCATCGGTATTGGCCTGATACATACTCACGGAAGGTGGCTGAAAGCGGATAAGCCGGCCGGTCGAGGGCAGGAAATTACGGAAGGGGTCTTCTGCATTGATGCGGCACTCGATCGCCCAACCCTCGCGCCGCACCTCTTCCTGCTGGATCGGCAGCTTCTCGCCAGCTGACACACGAATCATCAGCTCCACCAGATCGAGCCCGGTGATGCATTCGGTCACCGGATGCTCGACCTGCAGCCGGGTGTTCATTTCGAGGAAATAAAAGTCCTGATCCTTACCGACCACAAACTCCACCGTACCGGCCGATTGGTACTTGACGGCCTTGGCCAGAGCAACGGCCTGTTCACCCATGGCGCGTCGCGTGTCGTCGCTGATAAAGGGCGAGGGCGCCTCCTCGATGACCTTCTGATGACGGCGTTGGATGGAGCATTCACGCTCATTGAGATAAATGACATTGCCGTGCGCATCGCCAAGCACCTGAATTTCAATATGGCGAGGCTCAAGGACATACTTCTCGATGAACACCCGGTCATCGCCAAAGCTGTTGCGGGCCTCGTTGCGGCACGAAGCAAATCCCTCGAACGCCTCCTTGTCATTGAAGGCCACCCGCAAGCCCTTGCCACCACCGCCGGCTGAAGCCTTGATCATGACCGGATAACCGATCCCCTTGGCAATCTCTACGGCACGCTCGGGTGTTTCGATCGCATCGTTCCAGCCGGGAATGGTGTTGACTTTGGCCTCATTGGCCAGCTTTTTAGACGCGATCTTGTCGCCCATGGCGGCGATCGAATAATGCTTGGGCCCGATAAAGACAAGGCCCTCTTCTTCGACACGGCGGGCGAAGTCTTCGTTTTCCGACAGAAATCCGTAGCCGGGGTGGACCGCCTGGGCACCCGTTTGCTTGCACGCAGCGATGATTTTTTCAGCCACCAGGTAGGACTCGCGCGAGGGGGCAGGCCCCAGCAGCACAGCCTCATCGGCAAGCTGTACATGACGCGCTTCCTTGTCGGCCTCGGAATAGACTGCCACTGTTTGAATGCCCATCTTGCGGGCGGTGGCGATCACGCGGCAGGCGATTTCACCGCGGTTGGCAATCAGAATTTTTTTGAACATCTTTGTTACCCGGAAGAGAGCCAATGAAAGGAATCGCGCCTCAAAGCGGAATATTTCCGTGCTTGCGCCACGGGTTTTCGATTTTCTTGTCCTTGAGCATGACCAGCGACCGGCAGATGCGCTTGCGCGTCTCATGCGGCAGGATCACATCGTCAATAAAACCCCGTGCGCCCGCTACAAAAGGGTTGGCGAAGCGGGCTTTGTATTCAGCCTCGCGCGCAGCCAGTTTTTCCGGGTCTTTCTTTTCTTCGCGGAAGATGATTTCTACGGCGCCCTTGGCGCCCATCACCGCAATCTCGGCGTTGGGCCACGCAAAATTGACATCGCCGCGCAAATGTTTGGAGGCCATCACATCGTAAGCGCCGCCATAGGCTTTGCGGGTAATCACCGTGATTTTGGGCACGGTGCACTCCGCATAGGCGTACAACAGCTTGGCGCCGTGCTTGATGATGCCGCCATATTCCTGACTGGTGCCGGGCATGAAGCCGGGCACATCGACGAAGGTGATCACCGCAATGCCGAAGGCATCGCAAAATCGCACAAAACGGGCCGCCTTGATCGAACTCTTGATATCCAGGCAGCCGGCCAGCACCAAGGGTTGATTGGCGACGATGCCGACGGTCTGGCCATCCATGCGGGCAAAGCCCACGATGATGTTCTTGGCGTAGTCGGGCTGGATCTCGAAGAAGTCCCCGTCATCGACCGTCTTGAGGATGAGCTCTTTCATGTCGTAGGGCTTGTTCGGGTTGTCTGGCACCAGTGTGTCCAGGCTGCGGTCGGCCCGGTCAATCGGATCGCCGTTGGGACGCACAGGCGCCCTCTCCCGGTTGTTCAGGGGCAGGTAGTTGTGGAGCCGCCGGATCATCAGCAGAGCCTCGATGTCATTTTCAAAGGCCCTATCAGCCACCCCGCTCTTGGTGGTGTGGGTGATGGCCCCGCCGAGTTCTTCGGCGCTGACCTCTTCGTGCGTCACCGTCTTGACCACCTCGGGGCCAGTGACGAACATATAGGAGCTGTCCTTGACCATGAAGATGAAGTCGGTCAATGCCGGTGAATACACCGCGCCACCTGCGCTCGGACCCATGATCAGGCTGATCTGTGGCACCACACCGGAAGCCATGACATTGCGCTGGAACACCTCGGCGTAACCTCCGAGCGAGGCCACGCCCTCCTGGATGCGGGCGCCACCCGAGTCATTCAGACCAATGACAGGCGCGCCAACTTTCATCGCCTGGTCCATGATCTTGCAAATCTTCTCGGCATGAGACTCCGACAATGCGCCGCCATAGACAGTGAAATCCTGACTGAACACAAAGACCAGACGGCCGTTGATCATGCCGTAGCCGGTGACCACGCCATCGCCGGGAATTTTGTTGTCCTCCATGCCAAAGTCGGTGCAACGATGCTCGACAAACATATCCCATTCCTCGAAGGTGCCCTCGTCGAGCAAGACCTCCAGGCGCTCGCGCGCGGTTAGCTTACCCTTGGCATGCTGGGCCTCGCTGCGCTTGGCCCCTCCGCCCAGGCGCGCCGCAGCGC
>Ga0194116_10005040_pt1 | contig 14711 bp, 10 predicted proteins | sample TA2MahsurfametaG_4_FD_148617 | JGI IMG/M metagenome (GOLD analysis project Ga0194116, IMG submission 148617) | Freshwater microbial communities from Lake Tanganyika, Tanzania - TA2015008 Mahale S9 surface | ecosystem: Environmental > Aquatic > Freshwater > Lake | place: Tanzania: Lake...
TGGCCCTCGGCAGCAAGCTCACCGGGCACCGCCAGCACAAAGGTCTTGTTCCGAAAGGCGTGAATATAGGGTGCGACATTGCGCAGCCAGGCAACGAAATCAGGGGTCGAACTTGTCATGGTGCGCACACAATAGGGGCTGACGGGTTCGCATGCAAGCGAGCTCCTATAATGCCGGCGTGACTGCGCCCGCTACCCTTACGCCCGAGGCCCTGCAGAACCGGGCGACGGCCTTGGGGCTCGATTTTCCCGATGACCTTCCTGTCTCTGCCCGGTGGCAGGAAATCGCGCAGGCCCTGCTGGCCCATCAGGTGTTGATTCTCTGTGGGGAGACGGGCTCGGGCAAGACCACCCAGCTGCCCAAGATCGCCCTGGCCTGTGGCTTTGGGGCCAAGGGCAAGTCGATTGGCCACACCCAGCCGCGCAGGCTGGCCGCCGTGTCGGTGGCCCGGCGCATTGCCCAAGAAATACAGTCGGACTGCGGGCGCATGCCTGGCGCTCGGGTGGGCTACAAGATTCGGTTTAACGACCAGGCGCAGCCCGGAGTGCCGATTAAGCTGCTCACCGATGGCATGCTGCTTGCCGAGACCCAGACCGATCCCAGGCTTGAGGCCTACGACCTGATCATTATCGATGAGGCCCACGAACGCAGCCTGAACATCGATTTCTTGTTGGGCTATCTACACAACCTGCTCTCGCAGCGCCCGAGGCTCAAGCTCATCATCACCTCGGCCACACTCGATGCGGAGAAGTTCTCCCGGCATTTTTTCAACGCACCCATTCTCGAGGTCTCGGGCCGGTTGTATCCCGTAGCGATACGCTACCAGCCGCCCGAGAAGGACGATGACGACCTCATTGATCGGGTGGTCACTGGCATTACGGCAGCGCTCGCAGAGCCGGTGGGCATGGGCCCGGCCGACGTCTTGGTATTCCTGCCAGGCGAGCGGGAGATTCGCGCCACGGCCGATGCCTTGGCCGATCGGCTTCGCCCAGTCTCGGGCCATGGTCGGCGCCAGAGTGTGGAGGCCTTGCCCCTTTTTTCGCGCCTGACCCAGGCAGACCAGGACCGTATCTTTCGCCCGGCAGAGGGCCGCCGTGTGGTGCTCTCCACCAACCTGGCCGAGACATCGATTACCGTACCGGGCATTCGCTATGTAGTGGATGCCGGTCTCGCACGGGTGAAGCGGTACCGCTATAAGGGGAAGGTAGAGCAGTTGCAGATTGAGCCTGTTAGCCAGGCCCAGGCCCAGCAGCGGGCGGGCCGTGCCGGCCGGCTGTCTGAGGGCATCTGCATTCGTCTTTATAGTGAAGAAGACTTTCACTCGCGGCCGGTGCATGCCGATCCAGAGATTCATCGCAGTTCGCTCGCCTCAGTCATTCTCCAGATGAAGGCGCTGCGCCTGCGTGCCATAGAGGTCTTCCCTTTTGTCGACCCGCCTTCAAAGAAGGCCATTGCCGATGGTATGGCGCTGCTCAATGAGTTAGGGGCTATTGACAGCGCGGGTGGGCTGACCGAGATCGGCCGCGACATTGCCGCACTACCGCTCGACCCCAAGCTCGCCCGCATGCTGGTGGCCGCCCGCCAGAGCGGGTGTCTCAAGGAGATGGCGGTACTCGTGGCTGCCTTGTCGGTGCAAGACCCCCGCGATCGGCCCTTGGCCGAGCAGCAGGCAGCTGATGCGGCCCACAAAAAGTTTGCCGATGAGAAGTCAGAGTTCTTGAGCTGGCTTCGGCTCTGGGACTGGATCGAGGCGGCCTTTGCCGAAAAGCTCTCGCGCCGCAAGCTAGACCAGGCCTTACGGGTGCAGTTTTTGTCGCCCTTGCGGGTGCGCGAATGGCGCGAGCTGCATCAGCAGGTGGTCTCGTGGATTACCGAAAAAAACTGGCGATTCAATGAACGTCCCACCGACTATGCCAGCCTGCACCAGGCCATTCTCACGGGCCTGTTATCAAACATTGGCTGCCGTATCGACAGCCCCGTGAAGCAGGCCTCCACCGGCGGCCCCAAGGGGGGCACGGCGGCCTCGGCGCCCGCTGGAACCGGCCTCTGGCAGGGCACCCACGAGGTGAAGTTTGCCGTCTGGCCTGGATCACACCTGGCCAAAAAGCCACCGCGCTGGCTGATGGCCGCCGAACAGGTTGAGACCTCACGGCTCTTTGCCCGTACGGTAGCGGGCATTGAACCGGAATGGGTGGAACAGGCAGCCGCGCGTCTAATTAAGGTGAGCTACTCGGAACCCCACTGGGAGAAGAAGGCCGGTAAGGCGATTGGCTATGCCCGAGGCGTGCTCTATGGGCTGCCGATCTTTCAGCGGCGACGTGTGGCCTGGTCGAGTCTTGGGCCCGAAGAAGCCCGCGAGGCCCGTGCGCTTCTGATTCGCGAGGGCCTGGTGGCTGGCGAGATCGATACGCGGCTGAAGTTCCATGACCACAACCAGCGGCTGATTCACGAAGTTGAAAAGCTCGAACAAAAAGCCCGACGGCTAGACCTCCTGGTGGATGAGTCGCTGATTGAGGCCTTCTACGACCAGCATATTCCCCAGAACGTGGTGGACCTTGACAGCCTGACTGCATGGCTGCGAAAGGCCGGCGCCCAAGACCCGCAGCTTTTGTGCCTGCGCAAAGAAGACCTGATGCGGCATGAGGCTGCAGGCATTACGACGGACCAGTTTCCGCGTCAGTATCAGCAGGCCGATCTGCAGTGTGCACTCGACTATCACTTTGACCCGGGTGCAGCTGATGATGGCCTGATCATTACGGTGCGCGACAGCGACCTCGGGCGGCTGGATGCCCAGCGGCTTGACTGGCTGGTGCCGGGCATGCGCAAGGACAAGGTCATGGCGATCGTCAAAAGCCTGCCACAGCGGCATCGGCGCCACCTGCTGCCCTTGGCCGACTATGTCGAAGGCTTCTGTGCGCGCTGGCAGTCTCAGGCGGGCAATAAGCCTTTGGTGAAGGCCTTGATTGAAGACATCGCGCAAGAAAAGGGCCTCGCCCTCACGGCCGACGAGTTCAAACGCGATGCCCTGCCCGCGCATCTGTCTGCCTTCATTCGGGTGATCGACCAGCATGGCCGTCAGCTTGCCCAAGGCCGCGACCTGACCGCCCTGCGCAGCCAGCTTGGCGTGGCCGATCCGCAGGTCGAAGAGACAGCGGCCTGGCAGCGACTGGCAGACCGGTTTGCCGAGCGCATCAAAGAGCCGATCAAGGCCATGGCGCGTGACCTGGTGAAGGACGCCTCGCTCACGCTCGCCTGGGCCGCCTGGGGCGGGCGCAGCCATGGCAGCGCCGAGCAGCTCTGTGAGCAGGTGCGTCAACTGGCCCTGCGGCGTGCTTTTCTGGGCGAACCCTGGCCCGAAACCGACAAAGACTTTGAGCAACGGCTGACCGAAGGCCGTAGCCGGTTTCTGCTGCTGGCCCAGGAGACGCAGCGCTGGCTCAAGGCGGTGTTTGCGGAGCACCAGGTGATTGCCCGCAAGCTTGCCGCGGCACGGCCCGCCCAGGCGGTTCACAAAGACATCGAGGAGCAGATCGCGCGGCTGTTGCCCCCCGACTTTGTGGTGCAGACGCCCGATGCGCGCGCCCGTCATCTGCCACGGTATCTCAAGGCCATGGCGCTGCGTCTCGACAAGCATCGTGCCGACCCTGCCCGAGACCTTGCCCGCTGGCAGGAGCTGCAACGGGTTGAGCAGCCTTTTTGGCGCTGGGCCAAGGCCAACCCCGGCCCATGGTCGGAGGCCATGACCGAGTTTCGATGGCTTTTAGAAGAATGCCGCGTGGTGCAGTTTGCGCAGGAACTGAAGACCCCGATGCCCGTGTCGGTCAAGCGTCTGGAAAAGACTTGGGAGACAATCTCGCGACAGTAGCGGCGAGAGCGGCGGCGAGAGCGGGCAGCGAAAGCAGCCACAGCACCCATTCAGTATGGTGAACTGAAGAGCAAGGAAGACTAAACGTGGAAACCCAAAAAACCCCTGGTGCCAGCCATTCTGACCTGACGGTCGGGCTTTTTATTATTGGTGATGAGATCTTGTCGGGTAAGCGAGAAGACCGCCATTTTGCAAAGGCCCGCGAGATTCTTGCTGCCCGTGGGCTTGCGCTTTCGTGGGCGCAGTATCTGGGCGATGACCGGGCCCGCTGCGTGCGCGCGATGCGCGACTCTCTTGCGACACAAGACCTGGTCTTTAGCTGCGGCGGAATTGGCGCTACGCCCGATGACCATACCCGCCAGGCGGTTGCCGAGGCACTCGGCCTGCCTCTAGTGTTACATCCTGAGGCCGAACGCCAGATAGCGCTGCGCTGCCAGGAAACCCAACAGCCTCTTACGCCTGAGCGCCTTCGGATGGGCGAGTTTCCGCAAGGGGCACAGGTGGTGCCCAACCCTTATAACCGTATACCGGGCTTCTCTGTCGGAACACACTTTTTCCTTCCTGGCTTTCCCGTGATGGCCTGGCCGATGATGGAATGGGTTCTCGACACCCACTACACAGCGTTTTTTCGCAAGGTGGCAGAACGCGACCAGTCGATGACTGTGAAGGGCCTGTTTGAGGCCTCGGTCACGCCCTTGCTCGAAGCGCTCACCCGCAACTACCCCGCGCTCAAAATCTATAGCCTGCCTTCTGCGCCCGTGCCCGGCGCGCCCCAGGCCCAGCGTTTTCTCGAACTGGGAGTTAAAGCCGTAGGCGCTCTTGCCGATTCCGAAGAGGGTGAGGCAGTTTTGGCAAAGGCCTATGCTGACCTTCGCAGTGGCGTTATTGACCTCGGCGGAGCGCTGGTCCAGGAGAACCAGACCTCTCGTTAACCCTGTCTTGGGGTTCGCGCAGGGCAGCACCCCACCGTACTTGCCTGGGGCATCTAGAACCATTCTTGAAAATAATGTCTAAGCCATGGAATTTACGATTTTTTCTGGTTTGACAGTCGTCACCGGTTTGGTACACTCCGCGCAGAGAAAGGGGACTGCATGCGGCATTTTCTGATGGTATTGGCATTCTGGTCTGGTCTTCAGGTTATAGGTGCGCGAGACATCCTTCTGCCTGTGGCCCTCGCCCAGTCGAGCACCACCGGTGCCAATGCTGCCGGTAAAGGAACCACCGCTACCAAGGGTACCCCCGGCCCTCAGGCCCGGCCCCAAGAGGCTGCTAAGGGTCCGCCAGCCAAGGCATCACAGGTACAGCGTGCAAACTCCCAGAGGCCTGGCCAGCAGTCCGCATCCCGTCCCGCGCCAAAGTCTTCTCAGCCGGTAGTCCGCAAACCCGCCAAACCTAGCCTCCTTGCCCAGAAGCCCGCTGCGGGCCAGAAGAAGGTAGTGCGAGACCCCTCCAATCTTATGTCTGCTGGAACCCGGCTGGGGCTGCGGTCAGCGCTGTCCGACGTGGCTCTCAACTCGAGTGCGGTCATGGTTATCGACCAGATATCGGGCGAAGTCTTAATCGAAAAGAACCCCGATGCGGTTCTCCCAATAGCCTCAATTACCAAGCTCATGACGGCACTGGTGGTGCTCGATGCGGGTTTGCCACTTGAAGACCTGATCATGATCACCAAAGAGGATGCCGACCTTGAGAAGAATCCCGTCTCGCGGCTTCCGGTAGGGGTGAAGTTTACGCGGGGCGAGCTCATGCACTTGTCGCTTATGTCCAGTGAGAACCGCGCCGCCCATGCCCTAGCGCGCACCTATCCGGGCGGAATGGATGCCTTTGTGGCCGCGATGAACATCAAGGCGCTGAAGATTGGCATGACCCAGGCCCGTTTTACCGAGCCAACGGGTCTCAATAGTGGCAATGTGGCAAGCCCGCGCGACCTGGTGCGGCTTGTCGAGGAGTCTTATCTCGTGCCGGAGGTGCGGGAGTACTCCACGTCGCGAGACCTCATGGTGCGGGTGCGTGGCCGTCCCGTGCAGTTTATGAATTCCAATGCGCTGGCCCGGGGCGAAGGGTGGGATCTTGGCGTGTCAAAGACCGGGTTTATTCGGGATGCCGGCCGCTGCCTGGTGATGCAGGCTGACTTCGAATCGCGACCCGTGATTATGGTGATGCTCGATGCCCAGGGCAAACAGCACCGCGAACGTGATGCCCAGCGTATTCGAGACTTCATCCTTCACCAGGCAGGCGAAGGACGCCCAAGCGGCGGCGCATAGAATTACGGTGACAGTAAAATTACGGTGACAGTTTACTTAATTCCCGAAGGGAATTAAGTAAACTGTCACCGTAATCCCGTAATTCCGTAATTTCAGCAATTCACCGCAATCCAACCAGCACGCGGTTCAAATCGCCCAAAACTTGGGGTTGCTGGGTTCGGTTCATGCCCATAGCTCTTCTGGGTACTCGTTCAGCCAAATAGGCCTGCATCTCTGCCACAATGATCTGGCCATCTTTGTTTGCATCTGCTTCGCCCTCCATGCCCCGCATTAGGTAGTAACTGAAGATGCCGTGCTGAAGCGCTGGACTACTAGAAGAAATCTGGTCCGGCGCTGAGGCCGAAATGACGGTGAAATTAGGTGGGAAAATTGTGGTCTCGTGGGCGCGGATATTTATGGGACGCGCGCTGGCCAGCAGGGTTTCACCAGTTCTACTGTGCCCACTGTAGCAACTATCAATAAAAATCGTTGCTGTTCTGGGCGCCAGTCTGTCCACCGACTCAACGATCTCTTGGTAGGTAAGCGCGGTGCGATCCAGAAAATCTTTATCCACCTCATGCGGCAGGAAATAAAGGGTATTTCCGTCCTGAGAGGGCAGGCCATGACCGCTATAGAACACATAGACATCGGTCTGCCCCTTGCTCACCCTGGTGGGCAGCCAGGATTTGAATGCCCGCAGAATCTCTGTTGAGTCAGCTTTCTCATCAAGAATAAGACGAATATTTTCCGGCTTAACCCCTAAGGCTCTCACCGCATAATCAACAAATATCCTGGCATCTTTATTGGCAAATTCTGCATCGGCGACACGTCGATACTTTTCTATTCCAATAACAATCGCCACCGCGTCGGTTTGTTGTACTGCCTTCATTCGCAGCGGGTTCAGGCGCTCAACACGTAAACTTGCCTCGGCAAAACTCCGCGTTACCTCTATAGACTTTGCCTGGCTGTTTCCATTCCGGTCTCTTACATTGATTTCAAAGACAGTTGTTCCAATAGAGGCAAAACGCACAAATCGCAACTGCCCTGACTTCTGAGGCCCCTCGTTTACGTCGTCGATTCGAAGGCTGTCCAAGTCCTGATTAGAAGTTATGGAAATAACTACTTCTCCATTTTCGGCAGGCGCTGAGGCGGCAACCGAGATCTCGAGAGGTTTCTGAGCGGGGCTCACGGGGGCTGTTCTTACCGGAGGTCTATTCACCTCTGGCGCTTTGGTTGAAAGGCCGGGGGGTTGCGCCGCAGGTACCGACGTACTGGGCCGGGCTGCGATGGAGGCGCCCAGCGGTGCCCCGCCGGCAACAATCTGCCTCTCTAACAAATTTAGCTTTGCATAGAAGGCGTCTCTGTCTAAAGGAGAGTCCCAGTAATCCAGAATTACCTCGCACTTGCAGGAACGAGAAAGCTGCTGCGGGAATTTGCTTTCACACGTAGAAAGCGCGCGTTGGGTGTTTTCGGAAAAATGCCAGTCCCAGGCAACACCAGAGACAAATGGACAAGAGTTTTGGTCTTGGGTTACAGCAAACGTATATGTTCTGTGTGCACGCGCGACATCACGATAGTTACGGTTATCGTTAGTGATTAGTCCTCGACGATTAAAGAATGGGGTGTCGGGTCGCAGACAACCCTTACTGCCATCTGCAAAGTTAATTTTCGGGTCTAGAAAACCGCACTTTTCGTTAGCGACGGCAGCCTGGCTCAACAGAAAAGAAGCCATAAAAATTGGAATTAGTAAGAACGCATTACGCAATGAGTGATCGACCCGCTTAAACAGACCACCTTGACAAAGCTGAGCGCGAGAGGAAAGTTTGTTTTTCATTCATCAACTCCAAGACTCTAGTTTTGCCGGTGTCTTCGAAGGCTGACGAAAATCTGAGAGCCTTCTATCCAAACCTGCCCGACAAAACCAGCGTTAACTTCCAAAATTTCCTGCTTCAGTTTAACTTGTGCCTGGCCCGAAATGGCATAAATGTCGATCTCGAGACGTTCACCCCATGCCGGGTGGGACACGCGTCGCATCTGCAACCGAGTGCTGCCTGGGCCGCTTTGGCCTTGCCGGCCAGCGGGGGAACTGAGGCTTTGGTCGATGCTAGGCTTACCTGCTTGCACCTTTAGTTCATGGGCCTGGGGCAAAATCATTTCTACAGCCCAGCCTTCGTTCAGTACGTACACCGTATTGGCGCACAGCCCCGCGCCTGCCCTAGACCCGGCAGATCCTGAGGGCGACAAGAGACGATAACGTCCCAGAATATCCCCTTCGAGGCAAGAGGTTTCTACAGCCTGGCTTAGCGGTACGAGCATGCCCTGGGGGTTGTCAACGGTATGGCCTGTGCCCCCCATGCCGCCACCGGTATCAGTGTCCGAAGGCTTTACTGTCCAGACGGGTGCACCTTGTTCGGCCGCCGTGGGTTTGGTGGGAGGCGATGCCCAGGCGCTGGTGACTGCGGCACTGCCCAGGCTTAGCAGAGCAGCCGCTAGGTTTCTTGTAAGCAATGCAAGCAGAGCCCGCGTCATTTCATGGCCTCTTGTCTAAAGTAGGCCCCGAAGTTGAAACGATAGCTGCCTCTGTTTTTCTTCTCTTTAATTAGTTGCTGGGCGGCATTGTTTACGGTGGTAAGCGCCTGCATGGCCTGCTCACGGGCCAGCGTCTGCAACTGGGTGGCCACTTGCTCTGACACCCCGTGGTAGTGCACGCAGCGGTCTAGCTGCGCATCGCCCTCTTGCGACAGGTTGTGCACCGCCACAGCCAGATGGTCTCGCACGTTCATACCCAGGTATTCGGCAAGGGAAGCAAGACCTTGGTTGAGAACCAGCCGATCGGCATGCACTCGCAACTGACCATCGGTTTCTTCGGTGACCACCTCTCGGGCCAAGAGCTCATCAAGCACGGCCCGTGGCCGAATGTCTGTGCTAATACTCTGCACCACGGCTTCGAAGCTGGCTGTCTCGCCTTCACCGCCTCTGCGCTTAAGCAGCGGTGGCGGGCTGCCCAGCGAGAGCCACTTGGCAATCACCTGGGCCGCGGTGCTACCCTCGAGCACGCCTGGGGGAATTCCTTTAAGCGCACGTAGCCTACGAACGTCTTTGCGGTGCACACCTGTGGCAATGCAGATTCGGCTGTCGGAAGGCGCAACGGAGCGGTTTGACCTGATTGCTCTGGCTGGCTTGGCCAGCTTTGTCACCCCCACCTCTTGCACACCCCTGCCGGCCTGCTCCTCAAGAGACTCAGCCCTAGCCAGCGCCTCTCGCACCATGGCGGCCTTGAGCATCTCACTCACCTGGCCATAGGAGACGCCCTGGCTGACCAGCAGTCGGGCCAGGGGCAACAAGATGCGCTCAATGGCGTGGTAAATGGCATTGGGCATGGGGTCTTGGGCTAGGGGGTGGTGAGTTGGTGAATTAATTGGGTTGTCGGGTTATTGTGTCTAAGTCTTCTAGATGCTTTTTGGTTTGACGATAATCAAGTAAAAGGTGTTGACGTGGCTCTATTTCCCACATATTATTCGATTATGGGCCCAATGACAACCCCCCGACAACGCCTGCGACAGATCCTTCCACTCGGGATCTTTCTTGCTGGCATCACCGCCATTGGTCTGGGCCTAGGCCTAGGTCTGGCAACCTCCGTCATGGCTGAGGAGCGGGTGGTTCAAGGCGAGTTTTTCTTTGGCCCGGATATGGGAGAAGGGCCTGCCTGCGCTGCAGCAGAGCAGCGGGCAAAGCAAGAGGCCTTGCGCCAGGTGCTTGGCGAGCGGTTCTCGGTAAGCGAGCAGTTGTCCTGCCGAGAGGGGCGCGCTGGCGCTGATGCCGGTACGGACAATACCGACTGCGTTTACAACAGATTGTTGTCGAGAGGGGCGTGCTGGCGCTGATGCCGGTACGGACAATACCGACTGCGTTTACAACAGATTGTTGTGGTCTGAGATTGATGGGGATATTAAGCGCGCTGAACGCTTGGGCAGGCCTGAGGTGGTGGTGGTGCCTGGTGCCACGCGCTGCACCGTGCGTATGCGCGTGGTGGTTGATCTGCCCGCCCAGCAGCCCGACCCGGGCTTTGACTTTGAGGCAAGCTTAAGCAGCATTTCGCTTCGGGCCAAAGAGTCTGTCCGCTTCGCGGTGCGGCCTTCAGCGCCCATGCACATGGCCATATTTTCCTGGGCACCGGCCCACGATAAAACCTCGGTTACACGAATCTTTCCCAACAGTTTTGATACCAACGCCTTGCTGCGGCCTGCCCAAGAAAACCGCATCCCTTCAGAGCTAGGCGCGCAACGCTATGGGTTCACTGTGAGCTTTCCGGCAGGGCTTAAGCAAGACTTTGTCGATGAGTACCTTATTTTCGTTGCCACCAAGGCACCTGTGGCCTGGCTCGAGCGCTACGAGTTTGAACGGTTTAAGGCACGGCTGCGCGAGATTGCACCGCCTGAGAAGCGGGTGGTGAAGCACAGCTATCGCATTGTGAACTAGCGACTTGCCATCAACTAGCGCCCTTCTATCAACTAGCGCCCCCACTCTTCTACCCATTCGCCCTTCTGCTTCTATGACCACCATCCTCCACAACACCCCAGCGCATGAAGGCGTATCTCCCTTCAACTGGGCGGGAGTCTGTCTGGCTGCAGCGCTGATCTCTGGCTGCGGCACCACCTATGTGTCAGATGCCAAGAAGGCCCGTGGCGATACCGCACCCGATGCCGCACAGCAGATTCTGCAAGAGCCTGTGTTCTTTGAGGTAAACGCAGCCATGGCCAGTGTCACGCCCCAGTGCATCCATGTGCTGCCCTTTGAGGACCCCGAGAACCGCGACATCAACGCCCACTTCCGAAAGGCCTTTCATGCCCAGCTATCTGTCACGGGCGTTCGGCTGGTGCCGCTGCAGGCTATCGAGCGCGCCTCAGCCGAGCAGATTGCCAAGGCGCAGGGCTGCGACTTTGCGCTGCGCGGCGTAATCACCGAGAACAGCAGGCTCTTTCTGGGGGTTTATTCAGAGTACCGGGCCGGGGCAAACGTAAAGCTCGTGCACCTGCCTTCGGGCGAGGCTTACTGGAGCGGCAGCCACACTATGGTAAAGCGCAGTGGGGGCATCCCGATTGGCATTATCAGCAGTATTGCCGGGGCCGCCAGTGCGGCAAAGAACCTCGAGTCTGATCAAGCCCTGCGGGTAAGCTATGAGCTTGCCTACCGCATGGTGAGAAGTATTCCCAACCTTCAGTACTTTGAACCACAAAGCGCGGCGGCCTTAGCGCTTGTAGATCCGAAGGCAGCCCCCGCTTCTACACCAACACCTGCTCCCCCCACCGACCAGGAACGGCTGCAAAAAGCCATAGAGAAGGCAGACCACCCTGCCGTACTCGAACTCGTAGAGGCCCTGCAGGCCAAGGGAGACAAAAGCCCCGGGCTCTTTAGCCTTCGTGGCCGGGCGCATCAGGGCTTGGGTGCGCATGAGAAGGCAAGCGCAGACTTTATTTCCGCCATTGCCATGGGAGAGTCAGGCGATACTACCTATATCTCTTTAGGCAAAAGCTACGCGGCCTTGGGCCGTTTTGACTTTGCCGCTGCCGCCTTCGATAAGGCTGCAGCCGTGAATGACCGAAACACAGATGCCTTAATGCTGGGCGGGCTTGCCCACTCGGCCAATGGCGATGAAGACACCGCCTACGCCCAGCTTCGGCGTGCGCTGGTGGCAAGCCTTGCAGCCGCCGACAAGGTCTCGGCGCGCAGGGCCGTTAATGCCTTGCGCTCCACCGGATTGTTTGACCGCCTTACCGACAAAGACCAGCAGTTCTTGGAGTCGCAGCTTTAAACCAACGACGTTTTTTAAAGGAGAACCACCATGCATCACCTTCTTAGACTGGCTGCCCTGCTCTCGGCAGCCGCCCTTGTGGGCTGCGCCTCAACGCCCAAGCCCGGGTCGCCCGAGGCCGCGGTGCTGGAAGAGCGTAAAAAAGAAGAGCAGCAGACAAAGGCAGTATCTCGGGCTGTCTCTAACATTCCAGACTGGTACTTAAACCCGCCTGTGGGCGAGAACGCCATGTACTCCGCTGGGGTGGCCACCTCTGCCGATATGCAGTTTGCCATCGACCGCGCGGTGCTCAGTGCCAAGACCGCCCTTGCCTCGCAGCTCAATAACCGGGTCTCTGCGCGCATCCGCGACTTTATGAACGAGGTGGGCCTTGCCAATGACGCCTCAATGTCGGCTGAGGCAGAGCGCGTGAGCCAGAACGTGGTCACCGAGGTGAACCTGGCGGGCTTTCGGCGCGAGAAGTCTGAGGTCTTTCAAGAGGGCAGAACCTATCGGGCCTATGTCTTGCTGCAATACCCCATGGGCGATGCCAATAAGATCGTGCGGGACCAGGTGCGTAAGAGCAATCAGCTCGAGGCAAGGCTAAAGGCCTCTAAGGCATTCCAGGAGCTGGAAAAAGAGATCGAAGCGCAGAGGAAGCGTCAGTAAATGAATCGATTGTTATCCTCATTTGTACTGCCCCTAAGGCTCCTTAGGCACTCTATGGATCCTAGGCACCTTAGGCACCTTAGGCACCTTAGGCACCTTAGGCACCTTAGGCACCTTAGGCACCTTAGGCACCTTAGGCACCTTAGGCACCTTAGGCCCCTGAGGTACTCCCGCAGGCTGAGTGCAACCGCCTGGGCACTGCTCTTGGCAGCCGGCCTTATTCTTACAGCCCCAGCCGCCTTTGCCTTTGTGCTGGTTACCGAAGAAGAGGCCCGCACCTTTAACACCGATATGGGTGCAGCAATTGCCCCCATGTCGGTGCCTGTCAATGCCGTTCCGGCCATAGAGGTGGTAAACCCCCAGATTATGGCCGGGCCCGTGCCAAGCCCGGTTTCTATTGAGCTTAGCTTTCGTACCGACGGGGCCCCCATTGACATAAAGAGCTTTGCGGCCCACTACGGCAGCCTGCGGCTTGATATTACCGACCGCATTATGGAGCGGGCCAAGCGCACAGACTCTGGCATAAGAATCGACAATGCCCAGATACCCAAGGGAACCCATCGGCTGTTCTTAGCCATTAGCGATGTGAAAGGCAGGCGCACTGATCGCGAACTGCGCCTGCAGGTGCAGTAGAGATGATGCAGAACGCTTTGGCCAGGCTCTTCGTGTTTCTTATTGGCTTTTTTGCCATAGGCCTTCAGGCGTCGCTAGCTGTTCAGACTGATAACAATGCAGCTACAAACACGGCGACAAGCGCCGCTGCAAACTCTGCCCAAGCCCTAGCCTACGCCTCAGGCCTCATTGAAGATGGCCTGTATGAGGCTGCCCTGGCAAGCCTGCGCCAGGCGCCCATGGACTCCGATGCCCAGGTGGGTGAGGTGTTTTTAGAGATGGCCAAGCTCTACGCAGCCCTGGGAAACACGGCCCGCGCCTTAGATGCCGTGGACCAGGCCAGAAGCCTACTTCCCAACTCTACGCCAAGGCTTCAGATCGAGCAGGCAAGGCTACACATCGTGGTGGGCAACCTGGTGCATGCACGCTCGATGCTCTCTGCGTTGGCAGGCGATGCGGATGCGCCGCAGCAGATTGCAGAAGACGTGGTGCTGCTGCGGGCCCGGGCGCAGCTTGCCGTGGGTGGCCTTGCGGCAGCGCAGGCGGCGCTTCAGGCAGGCCCCCAGGGTGAGCGTTTAACCCTTGAGCAGGTGCGGCTCTTTGAGTCGCAGAACAACACCAAGCAGGCCAAAGACCTATTAACTGGCTTTGTTAAGGCCTCGCCCGATTCGGGCCGCAGTTGGTTAAAACTTACTGAGCTTTATAAGGCATCGGGTCAGGCACAAGAGGCAGGTGAGGCTTTGGCCCAGGCGCGGCGGGTGTTCAATGCACAAAAAGATGCAGCAAGGCTTCAAGAGGTAAAGCGGGTTGAGGGTATGGCAGTGGCAAAGGTAAAGCCGCCTCCTCCTCAGGCAGCTGTGCCAGTACCCACACCTGCACCACCACCCGCACCACCAGCGCCGCCGGTCGCAGCAGCCCCTGCACCAACCCCACAAGCCAAAAGCCCCACGATTATTGCCCAGCCCTTTCCCTTTCCGCCTGGAACCAAGGTTGAGACAGGCAGCGGCTTTGTGGTGGACTCCGGCCGCCGCGTTATTACCAACCGGCACGTAGTAGAGAACAGCACCGAGATCTATGTGCGCAACAGCCTGGGTAACTTAAGCCGCGTGCGCATTGAGTCGATGAGTAAGACAGACGATCTAGCGGTTCTCGTGCTGCAAGAGCCCTTTCCTGCAGAACGCGCCGTTGCCGCCAGCCAGTTCGGCCCCGCGCGGGCAGGTGCCAGCATTGCCGTGCTGGGCTTTCCATTGATCAACATTCTGGGCTCCGTTACGCCCTCGATCACCAACGGCATTGTGATTAAAGAAACCGGCATGCAGGATGCCCCCGAGATGTTTCAGCTAAGCGCCAAGATGAATAAAGGCAATAGCGGCGGTGCGGTGGTTGACTCTCGCGGCCGGGTGGTGGGCATTGCCATGGGCAAGCTCGATATCGTGAAGATCATGCAGGGCGATGGCTTTCTGCCAGAGGATGTGAACTTTGCCATCCATATCAAGCGCCTGAGTGGGCTTGGTGTACCCATACAGCCCGC
>Ga0194116_10005041_pt1 | contig 14710 bp, 8 predicted proteins | sample TA2MahsurfametaG_4_FD_148617 | JGI IMG/M metagenome (GOLD analysis project Ga0194116, IMG submission 148617) | Freshwater microbial communities from Lake Tanganyika, Tanzania - TA2015008 Mahale S9 surface | ecosystem: Environmental > Aquatic > Freshwater > Lake | place: Tanzania: Lake Tanganyika...
ATTTTTTTCATTACTAAATATAATTTTGAAAATTTAAAAATTTCATTATTTTTTATTAAAATTTTAAATATGAAAAATTTAACTTTTTATGATGATCAAGAAGAAAATATATTAACATCTGAAGATAAGAGTAACTAACTTAATTTATAACTATTATAGATAAATTAGATGTAAATAATTACAAAATTTACAATTATCATGAAAACTTTATAGATTTTTTAATAATTGTTGAATTATTTGAAGAGGCTATTCAAATTATAATTGTTGAATGTAATAAATATCCAAACATTTTTAAAAATTCGTTTTGTTTAGAAGATATTAAATTCTATACTAAGGGAATTGAAGATATTTCTAACATATATCTAATACTTATAGATTTGTTAGAAAAAAAAGAATTTAGATTAAAAAGCGACAAAAATATGTCGCCAAGTAATTGTTCATTGATTTTTAAACCAGAAAATCCTGATTTATTATCAAAGAATGTTTTAATAACCTATGCAGAGGAAATTAATATCAACTTAATTTTCAGATATTTTACAAACAAAGTGAGATTCTTGGAAAAGATCACTAAAAATATAAACTATCCTAAAATAGATCAAGATTCGCTAAATTTTAATCAATCAAATTTCCTAATAAAAGATCAAGAAAAATTTAGAGAATGCTCAGATCTACTTGATAATTTAGTCATCGAAAATAGAAATTTAAAAGATAAATTAAAAAATTTACAAATGTCTTCAATTAAAAAAGATTATTTATATGAAACTCCCGGTTTAAAATACATGAAATTTCCTATGAATTTTTCAAAAATTTTATTGCAAGATGAACTAACATTATTAAAAAAATGGTTTAAAAATAAATATTATAAGATTGATTTACTTTATTCCTCAGAAATTCACGGTGAACAGGTAGAAACATTTCATAAAAAATGTGATGGAGTCAAAAATACTCTTGTTTTATTTTTTTCAAATTATGAAAGAAGATTTGGAGGTTATTCAACGTTACCTTGGTCAAGTAAAAGAGGTTTCGTTAAAGGAATAGGAGAAGAATTTTTATTTTCCTTGGATGACCAAATAATATTTAAACAAGAAAAAAATTTCGATAAAGCAATTTATAATAATCCAGATTACTTTCCTACATTTGGTAGCGGTTGTGATTTGAATATTTATAGAGATTGTTTTGAAATTAATCATTCATATACTTATTCAAATTTACAACATTCATATGGAAAAACACAATTTTTAGGATCGGATAAAGATTCGAAGAATTTCTTGGCTGGAGGTTTTGATTTTAGAGTTATAAGGATGGAAGTTTTTAAGATTTATTTTAATTGATATATTATTTATCGAGGTTTAGTTTAATGATGTATTTCATACAAGCTTTAACATTGTTTTCTTCAAATCTTATAATTTTTGAATTATTATTTATCCAAATTTAATATTTATTATTCGAATTTAAAAAAAAAATAAATAAAATTTGAATATTTGAAATTAATTGAAATTTATTTTTTAAAATTCAAAAAAATTTTTAAAATTTAGAAATATTATTATTTATTGAAATTAAAAAAATTTTACAATAATTTCAAAAAATACAATAATCTTTTTAAATTCAACACATATAAATTATTTTTAAGAATCATTATATATTTATAATAAAATAGACTTTTTTCTATATAATATTGAGAAAAGATTTCCCATAAAAGATTATAATTTTATTCTTATCTTTTACAATATAATTTATGTTTTATTTATAAAGTCTAAACTCATTTTAATATTCTTATTAACTTTAGACTAAAAAATTTTATGATATAATATTTCAAATTTTTGTTTTTCATATAGTTTTTAAACATAGTTTAAATTGATTTAAATAAATAAAGAATTTTATGATAATTAGTATTTTAAAAAATAAAAGATTAAATATTCACCATGTTATTTAATAAATAAATAAAATCTTAATTTAGATTTCTACTCATTTTCCGTTATACCTTTTTTCAAGCTGAGTGCATCCTTTATTGGGAAGAAAGAAGTCTGCCTTTTTCTACAATGCAACAAAGTTCTATATTCTATAGAATTCAACATATTTTCTTGTATTTCATTAATCCTAATCATATAGTAAATATAATTATTGAAATTATGTTCATCATTATTATGCTCAACAAAGTCAAGTGATTTTATTTGAAATTCAATTTTATCACAAGAACATATATAGCATTGATTCTCTTGAATCTCTAACTTTTTATTACTTTTCTCTCTTAAATCTTGGAATGTATCTACAATAATACCATTGATGACATTGAGCAAAATTAAAGTAATAATGAAATAGAATACCCATTGGAAAATAATCAAAGGCCAATATAATTCATCTTTTGAGTGAACAACACCTATTAAATCTCCTATTCCACCACCCATCCTTATACCATAGGAAAACATAATAAAAAAACAATGAATATAACTACTACAAACATTCATATCTTTCATATCTCTTAAAATATAATAATCCGAGATAAAATAAAAACTGATTCCTGTAAAAAAAATTATAAATAAAACTATGAGGATAGCTGTTGTTAAAAATTGCTTCCATCTTAACTTTACAGTAATTAAGATAGTTTTCATAGTCTCAAACAATGAAATTATAGAGAATAATTGTAAAGAATATAAAAAATTTGCCTTTTCATGAGAAATAGCGGCAATACCAACTATTAAATTCCAAACTAGAAAAAAGATTTCGTTACTAAATAAATATGATAAAAAGTGGGATATCCCTGGATTGGTTTGACGATTTATAGAGAAGAATTTAAATATCATGAAGTTCATTATTACTGTCCCTGTAAAAGCAATATTAGAAATCGATAAATTAAAAATTATATTTTTATAATCGGAATTAAGAATTTTTTCATCTGCATTTATTGGATCTGGTATTAAAACAAAAGTCCATTGCATTAAACAATTTATTATTAAATTTATTAAAATTGAAAAAATTAAGAAATATTTATAATTTAAGGATGCTAAAAATTGTATTATTTTTGACTTATAACTAAATATTTTCTTTTTGAAATGGATAATATTACGGACCTCAGAAATTTTTGAAACAAATTCAAATAATTTACTATTATAATTGTCTATAGGTATTGTTTCTTTGAATAAATATAAATCTTCATTAGTTAAAAAAAGTGAATCTTTATGAATTAAAAAATTAACTGGCTTTAAATTCTGAGGTTTCCCATCATTTTCTTCAAATAAGTCCTCAGGAATTCTTTCTTGGATTTCAGGATCATGAAGATAATCTAAATTATGTATAAGAGTTGCTGGATTAGTATAATTTATTTCAACATATTTTACTATTGTAGTGAAAAATTTATATATTTCATACTTTTGAATATTTTCTTGGTAATTACTGTCATTAGGATTAGGCTTGAAGTTATGAATCTTTAAAAAACCTTCTTTTAAATTTCCTAAAACGTCTTTGGCTTTATTATTTTCCATATCTGATAGAATATTTAATAAAATAAAGCATTTTGTCATTAGCTTGAATAAATGGTATTCTGAAAAAAATGGATTTAATTTATATTCTTCGAGTAATTTATCAGAAGAATTCTTTTTAATGAAATTGCTAGGGTTTTGGTCTATATCATTATTTTGACTTCCAGAGAATTTATAATAGCATTTTTTAAAACAGTAAATTATTGTTGAGAGTATTAATTTAAAATTTAATTTTTTCGTAATTATATTTTTATCTTGATCATCCATATCATAATCTTCCAACAATGAAAGATAAAAAGTCATAAAATTAGTAACAATAATTTCTATTTCTGTTATATTTAGAATATCATCTAAAGTATTTAAAAAATTGTCCAAAAAACCATGAAAATTATAATCATCACTAATTAATGCTTTAAAGTTATCATGATGATTTCCTTGATAAACTTCCACTAATAATTCAACTATTCTGGCTAATAATTTATCAAAAAAATTTATTTCTTTTTTTTCGGAGGAATTAGATTCCTTATTTTCGAAAAAATATAAAATTTCTTTTTTTTTCAATTTTGAAAGAACATTTTTATGGATTAATTCAAAATTGGCTAATAAATCTTCTATAAAAAATATATTTTCTTTCTTTTTATCTCCATCTTCTTTTTTTTTTTTTTTTTTTTTATTTCATTTGTGAAGACTTCCTCTTCAAAATTTTCTGCTGAAGTGAATAATTTAAAATGGCATAAATATGTTTGGAAAATTCTATTATGATTCTCACAGTGTAAACGAATAAATTCAAGAATTTTCATTATATTTTTATAGGTTGTTGATCCAATATTGCAATCAATTAAATCAAATTCAATAAAAATTATATGGAAGAGACATGGAAGATTTTTTCTCAACATTTCTTTGAGAATCTTTTTTGAATATATAATGTTATTTTCTCGGTTTAAAATATTTTGACAAAATTCTGGATCAATTTTGAATATTTTAACAACTTTTTTCAAAATATAATAATTTTTTTCACAAAATTCATAAGAATAATCATCTTCCCCTTCCCTAGATTTGTTTTTTTCAAATAAATCTTCACTTTTTCTATCAAAATCAATTATAGAGTTAAATAAAACTAAGAAGAAATTGATCTTAAGTTCATTTCTTAGTTTAAAATCAGTAATTGTTGAATCTGAGTTATTAAGGAATTCATTTTTATAAAATTGTTCTTCAGAGAAAATTCTATAAAAAGCTAAATTCCTCTTTAAATATTTTTTTGAAGAATATGATTTCTGAAAATCGGAGATTCTATTCATAAATTTTTTACTAGGATCAAATATATTTTTAAAGGATTCATTTTTCGACTCAATTTTATTATTATTTTTTTTCCAAAGAAAATAATATTTTAAATATTCATTAAATTTCTTCAATAGATTATTTTCCTTAATAATGAAATCTTCATTATGTAATTCAAATAAATCTTTAATGAGTTTCTTTTTAATTTTCAAGCATTCTTCTGATAATTTAAAAGTTGGATCAGACTGTTCATAAAAATTATTAGAGTCTTGAGAGTTTAAACCAGTATCAACATCAATATTTAAATAATCTTGAAAAAGTTTTGAATCATAAAATTTATATTCTTCAACTTTATTTAAGAAAAATAAGAAACATTTAAAAAATAAAACCACTATTCTATATACTGAATATTTTAAATTTGAAATCAGTTTATCATTGTAATAAAATATGCTATATAAAAAAGTTACAGAAGGGAAAAATATTCCTTCAGCAAAATATTTGAAAAAACTTTGCTGATGTTTTAAAAAATAATCCATATGTTTAGCTATGTTTTTTTCATATTTATTTAATTCATTTATAATTGTATCAAAAATTAGTGGATCATCGTTTATTGAATAATTAATATTTGGATTCAAGACTGAATTATTCTCGTTATCCTCTTGGATTGACTCTAGTTCATATTTTTTTTTTAACTTACATTCAAGCTCCTTCCTCGAATCATTGATTGCATCAGTTAATTGAATTCTCGATTTTGTATAAAATGTAATTAAAATTCTTTTTAAATTTGGATGAACATTATCAATTTGAATTATCTCATCTAGCAGTATGTATGATTTATTTTCTCTCTCAAGATAACTTTTAATTGCTATAAAATGTCCATATGAAATATTATTTAAAATTTTCAAACAGGATTTATAAGTTGATATGATGTTTTTTTCATCATTATTCAAGTTATCGAAATTTATATCCTTTTTAATTTTCTGAACAACTGCCATTAAGTCAGTTTGAAAATTTTGATTATTAATAATATATTTAGTTAGTTCTGAAGTTAATTGATCAATTATTGGTCGATATTTTTCATTGCAAACTGCAATTAAACTAACTGATAGCTTCGCAATATAATAAAGGTCTTCATATTGACCTGCCTGTAGAAATTTATAAATATTTTCCTTGCAAAGAATTTCTTTAAAATTATTATAAAAAGCAGTTGGATCTATTTTATAAGAAAATTTGTTTAATGTTTTGAATACTTTAGTGTAAAAATCCAATAAAATTATAATGTATTCCGCTTTGTTGTAAATTAAAATTTTAGTAAATTTATTTGTTACCAGTTGTAATGAAATAAAAGGATTATTTTGAGTAAATAATATCAAATTTTCGAAAATAAGTAAGATTAATTTGATAAATTTTTCATCTGAAATTTGATTATTTATGTATTTCATTAATGTTAACGTCTGGTAAACTTTGGTCAAGTAGCCATTTGCATATAAAAAATTTTGTATCGAAAATAATTGTTTAAATTTTCTATCTATATATATATTATGTAGAATTGAGTTTAATGAATCAAATTTTAATTCAATTTCTTTTACATACTTTAAAACATAATCGAAATTTTTTAATAAATTCATATTTAATTGAAAAATAGACTCTAAAGGTACTACTATTTGAGTGATCGATTCTTTTACATTATCATCATTGATTTTATTTAAATCAGAATTAAAATTATCTAAATTAAATATTATCTTCTTATTTTTGGTAATAAAGTCTAAGCTATTTATGTAACCGTCTTCTTTGATCATCATTTTATCAAGAAAATTATCAATGTGTTGAATTAGGATTTGATCTTTAGATTTTTCTATTTGCTTCTTCTGATTGATCATAAGAAAAATATCAAATATCAAGTTATTAAGTTCATCATTTTCAAAGCAAAAAAACATAATATTGCTGGATATGTCAATTTTTTTGTCTTTTTTATCATAATCTATGAAATTATAAAATCGTTCATCATTTATTTTTATTTGTAATTTGTTCAACATTTTTAAAATTTGTTTTTTAATTAAGTAAATTTTGTTGAGTTCTTGTTTGTTAATTAGATTTTTTAAAAGATCATGAATAAATTTAATATTATCAGTAATAAAATTCGAATCATCAGTTCTGTATTTTAAAATAATATTAAGAATTCTCAAATATTCCTTAAATAATTTAAACAAATTCTTTGAAAATCTTGAAGTGAAATAATCTGTGAAATATATATATATTGTTTCTCTGAATTTGAAAATGAATTTTGAAAACTTTCCATGATCAATATCTATGTCATTGTAGAAATTTGTTGTAAAAGTTCTACTTGATATTTTTCTGTGAATAGGAGTGATATTCAAGTCTATTTGATCACCATTAAAGTTCTTACTGTTATAAATTTTTGGTTTCATAAAAAATTTTGTGAAAATTCTAACGGCTTGTCTTTTGACTATGATTAATAAATCATTTTCTGTTGGATTCACTGATAATAATTTTATTAGAAAATCTATATTGAAGCTGCTATAAAATTTCAACATTGAATCAATATTAAAATCAATTTTTGCTTGTTTTAAATAGTTACTTACAGAATTTATAGCCTTTGAGATATTTGAATATTCTTGTGCAAAAGCATTTTCTTTTTGAATTCTCTCAAGTTTCATTGATTTTTTTTCATTTGAATCTTTATTATCTCGATTCTTTTCATTTATTGATTCATTGATATCTTCATTATGGCTTATAAACTTTTCAATTATTTTTGTATAGAATAATGAATCGGATTTATCAAGAAATGAGTGGCAGATATTTATAGGATTAATACCTAATTTTAAAAAAAGAGGATTTTTTAGTATTTTAGAAAGATGGGAAAAATTAATATCCTCAGATATATGAGAATCCTCAAAAATACAACAGCAAGATTTTTTCCCATCTAGGTTAGAAACTCTATTAAAAAATTGTTCATGAATTGTTTTCTCTGATTTTTCCAAATGTTTTTTTTCAATCTTTTTATAAAAATTTTGTTCTTCATTGATTTCATCATAAACAATCTGTTCTTGTTTGAATTCATCTTTTTCTTCATTGATGTTCATTTCATCTTTTTGGATTTTTTTATTATAACAGAAATATACACAATATACACAGTATATAGAATTATCGGTTTTCATTTCAAACAAATCATGATAATCTAATAATTTGTAATATCCTGACAAGGTGCAGGAAATCTCCTTAGAACTTTTTTTAGAAGGTTGCATTTGAAACTCTTGTTTATTTATTTGTTTAATTTTATTTGGAATATGGCCATTTAGAGCGCAGTTGCAAATAAAGTCTATTGCCTTAACTTTTATCTGGTTTCTTATTAGGTGACCTTTATGACATTTTTCTTTACAATCGTAGCAAATTAATTTATCTTCCTCTAAACACTTACAGCTGAATACTTTAATCTCATCTCCTAGTGAATGAGCTTTTTTATTTACTGAACATCCTTTTTCTCCAATTGTTTTGTATTTGTCCAAGTTAATAAAATCACCCATTTTAAATTTATATAAATTATATTTAAAAAGACTTTCTTTTTTATTGTAGAAATTTTTAATTTATTGAAAATAATAATTGTTTATTAATTTATGAATTGAAGATTTATTCTTTATTGCTTTGATATTATACATTGGCCAAATTATTTTAATAATTAATTAAATGGTGTTTTTTTTAAAATTAACTAAAAAGGGTTTTCTGCTATGAATATATTAATAAATCAATTCAAGTTATTTTTTTTAAACAAAGAGAAGAATAATATCAATTACCTTTATTGGTAAAAATTTTTTATTTGAATATCGTTAATTTAAATTATATCAAATATTTTTATATTGTTTAAATAATAAACATATTTGAATATGAAATTTGAATATTATCGTATTTAAAAGAAGATTATTCTGGTTCACTTAAAAAAAGTTAATTTTGTATTGCAAATTCATACTATTTGATTAGAAAACATGTTAAAATGTTTAAATCTTTCTTTATTATAAAGAATAAAATATTGAAAAAATAATTATAAAATTAAAAAAAAGTAAAATATTATCTTACAACCAAAAAATTCGTTGGGAAGAAATTTTTTTACTAATTAATTTATCTTCCTTTTTCAATAAATTCTATTTACCTTGAAATTCAAATTTACAACAATCAAAATTTAACTTATCTTTTCAATTATTCTTTTATTTTATTCTATACTAAAATAAAAAATACTTTGTTTTGAAATTAATTCAATTCTCCTAAATAAAAATTTTTTCAACATCCATGTGATTTATTCCAAATATAGAATTGTAAATTGGTAAAATTTTTGAAATAATATTTTCAATGTCAAAAAATAAATTGGAAAGATTTTAAAATAAATTGAAGAATTAAAATAACAGTTACATGTAATAATATTAGTTATGTTATGGTTTTAAGGTATTTGTGAGATACATAAAAATTCCGTGCTTATTTATTTGATTATTTAGAAGGAATATTGAGATATGTCAATATTATTATTAATTTTTAACCTTATTTTTAAATTAAAATATTTTAAATAAATTATATAAAATTGCATAAAAAATTTATATAAAATAACTACAATTCTAGGTTATTATTATTATTTTTTAATCTTAGTCATTATAGACAAAATTACAACATAATATTATTTTTACTAAAAGTTGGAATTTGAAATTAAATTGAATCAGTAAAGGTATTCTTGATTATAGATTCCAAAAACTAATTTTAAATAATATTATTCGAAAATTTTTAAATAATTTTTATGTTTTACTTAATAAATAGTAATTATATTATAATAATAAATAATATTAAATTAAATATAGAAATAGCAATATCGTCTAAACTAAACTAAATGTAACTACTAACTAATGATTTATCATTAAAGATTGTTTGATACATTTTATAACAAAATCCATAAATAACTTTTATTTATTTCCTTATCCAAACTGACATTTGAGCAGCAGTTAATTGATGAGAAAACGGAGGATAGTCAGGGATCAAAAAATGAACATCTTCGACTGAATATTTATCAAAATTTTCCTTTAGGAGATTTTCCAAACCATTTATTGTGGAAACAATTTCTCCGTTTTTTATATAGCCTCCAATCCAATTTTCTTTTGGGGTAAAGTCATCAAGCCAAGTATAAGGTGAAGTGAGAATCAAAATTCCTCCTTTTTTAACATAATTCACTATATCATTTAAGAACTTTTGAGGTTTGGTAAGCCTATCAATTAAATTTCCACAAAAAACTAAAGAATTTTCTTTTGGGAGATTTTCTATAGAATCTAAATCTAGTGCACTTCCATGTAAAAAGCTAACATTTTTAAGTTGCAAGGAACTTATTCTTTCATTCGCAATTTCAATAAAACGCTTTGAATAGTCTATTCCAATTATCGATTCAAATTTTGTGGATAAGAAAATAGCGGTTTGTCCTAAAGCGCAACCCAAATCTAAAGCTGTTTTGTATTCTGTTTGAGGTATTTTTAGCTTCTGCATGACTTCTAAACATTTTCTTCCACATATTGTTGGAAATGTTTCATGATTTGCGTAGTGAAATCTTATATATTGTTCACAAAGGAAATCTGTTTCATAATATGAATTTGCATCTTCCCTTTTTTCTCTTTTAAAAGTGTGCATTTCATATATTTCAAGTCTGTGTTTTCTTGCAGTTTCTCTGAATAGAATTTTATGTTCAATCGGATTTAAAGTATTTTCGATTAAATTAAGCTTTTTGTATTTTGTGCTTGGAAATTGAGATTCTTTCAAGGATTTGCCTTTAGGTATCATCACAAATATCAAACCATTTTCATTTAAATTTGTTTCTAAAGAATTCCCATCTATATTATCAAGATTATCTACATTCGAAATTATGATGGCATCAAATTTTTCATGTTTGTTGCTATCAATATCATTGTATAAATCTGTTTGGAAGAATTCAATTCTTTTGTTTACGGAATCATTTTTGAGAAAATTTAAATCATAATTAATTTCTTTATTTATATAAATTTCACCTTCTTCTTTTACATCATATCTAATAGTATTTCCGTCTTTTAAATCATTTGCAATTTTGAAATAATAAGCCGTTTGATCCATACCAACAACTTCATTGAATATTTTACTCAATTCGAAAGTTAAACTTCCAGTTTTGCAACCCAAATTTAATATTCTTTTATTTACAATTTCTGTACATTTTTCGTCTTTTTTTTGAAAAATAAACTCATCAGAGAATTTTTTAACCTCTTCAAAAATTGATTGTGTATAAGGTATTATTTTAAATCTAGCATACATTTCTCTCTCATATTCTGCAGAAATCCATTTCACAATTTCAGGGTCTCTTTCAATTTGAATGTTATTTTGTTTAATTTCTTCACCTTGAACGCATCTAAATCCGGCATGTTGATAGAAATGCCTTCTAAATGCATAACGTGAAGAAATATTACTTTCATTACCAGTAGAAATCCAAGAACCACCCTTTATAATATTATGCTTGCCGTCGAATGTTGGTGTCGAAAAATCTTTGTAAGACTGATGAACTTTAAATCCTGGGAATGAATCAAAATAAGTTTCAGACCATTGCCATACATTTCCAATAACGTCATAAACTCCATAATTATGCTTAAAAATGTTTACAGGACAAGAAGAAGCATAAAATTTTAAATCGACATTTCCATCTAAATGATTATCCCCTCTTAAAACATACCACTCAGCCTCTGAAATAAGTCTTGTGTAATTTCCTGTCTTTTTACTTATCCAATTACAATAGGCCTTTGCTTCAAGATAATTTGTCTCCACCGGCCAATCCCAAGGCATATCAATTTCGCAATTAAATAGGCGCAATTTCGTATTGTCTTCATTCCAGAATAATGGGCGGTTCAGTTTTTGATAACGTAACCATTTTTTTCCCTCCTCAGTCCAAATTTCGGGATTAGTATATCCACCTTCTTTAACAAACTCTAAAAATTCTTTGTTCGTCGTTAGGAATTTATTTACTGAGAAATTATTTACATTTACAGTTAAGGTTCCGTATTCATTGTCCCAACCATAAAAATCATCTTTTTTTCCTAATGATATCTCCTTTCCTTTAATTGGGATAAATTCATTGATTGGAACTGTGTTTATATCATTTTTCATAATATCACAACTTTTCCAAAATAAATTTCCATCTTGAATATTAATTTTTTTAAAATAAGTCAATGGAAGTCTTCTCATAATAACACTGGAAGTTTCCAGATGTATACGTTCATGTTCGCATATCATAAGAGCAATCCAAAGCGGGCTGTCCCAGTCAATAGGAAGTGTAAATTGAATTTTTTTCAAGAAATCATCGAAAAACGAGCGGACATTGTTTCTGTAATCTCGTAATTCATCAACTTTGGGCCATTTGTAATGTGAGGTATTCAAATCATCCCAAGACATTTCATCAACTCCAACGGCAAAAATTGATTCGAAATAAGGATTAATTCTTTTTATTTTATGACCTGAAGTAATTAATTTGTTAATGATGAAAGAAGCAGTATGTCCAAAATAGAAAATAAGCGGATGTCTTAAGGGTTCTGATTTAATGTAGAAACCTTCATCTGAAATGAAAGAGAATAATTCTTCATAAAGAGAGAAAGTTGAGTGGAAATATTCTAGGATTTCTTTTCTTTTAGTTTCAATACATGTACCTGAAAGCTTGACCGTTCTACAGTTTGCTAAGTCTGAAACGTGACTGAATGAGGCTTGAGGATTCATTTAATTATTTATGATTTAAATATTTGGCATTATTTATATTAATTTTTAATATTTATGAATAAAATAACCAATAATATAATAGTATTTTCAAATAATATTATTTAATTTTAAAATATTTAAATAAATTAATTTTTTATTTTTATTGAATCCTAAATTAATTTTTTAAAGTCTTTCCTTCAATTGATAAAAAGATATCTTATAATTGTTTTACTTTAGTAACGTTTCGATCTGTTTCTTTTGGTGTCTAAATAATTAATAATTTATGGAAAATATTAAATTTGATAAGTAATAAAGGCTTTATTGTTTTTATTCATAAAAATAATTATCTTTTTTGTTCATTTTACAACTTTGGATAAATAAAGCAAATTCAAGAAATGATTAAAAAAATTTTTTTCTTTAATATAAAACAACAATATGGAAGAGAATAATGGCGATTTTAGGTGCATTTTATTATCAGCTTATGCAAGAACAGTCTTAAGAGACCCTAAAGAACAGATCAATGGTTTTACTACTCTAATTGCTTTATCAAGGAAAAATAAATGGTTAATGTAAAATTAATTCTAAATATATAGATATCTAGATACAATTGCAAACAATATTAGAAAAAATAAAGAATTAATAGAAACATTTTCTTCAATTTTAAATGAAAGTATAGATTTAAATCTCTTGAACAGACAGATTTTTAATTTAATTTTTAATATAGTTCTTTAAAATAAAAATTTTTCATTTTTTATATATGATTAAATATAAATTTAAAAATTAGATTTTTTAACTGAGGAGGTCATAAGGAAAAGTGATAATCTAGAAGAAGAATTTTATAGAATTTCTAATTCAGTAAATACAAATGAGGAAAAAATTTTGAAATTAGCAGAAAAAGCTTTTGAAATGGGAGACTTCAAACTTTATATAAAAATTTTTGAAAAATGTTCCATTTGCTTTTATAATTTAGGAGTGAATCAATTTCATGATAACCTACTAAATCTACTACTAGCAGTAATTTTGACAGACACTGGAAATGGAAGCTTAATTTTCAACAAATTAAAGTATGATTCGTTATGGGAAATGAAAGTATATGAATTGTAAGAATATCTTAATTTTCTTTCTAGAATATTGATAATTTAATTTTCCATTTATATGAATTTTTCCAGGGTATTATGCTTGATTGAAAATAAATTTCATTCTGCTCTTTCATTACTCTATAATTTAACATCTGAAATATATGATGATTTTTATTTTATAATTGCAAAAGAAAAGCTTATACAAATATGTGTCCTACTATTTGTATTAGAAGGCATTCCAAATGAAAAAAATTTAATTGTAAAATATTATTAATATTGATTTAAATAGTTTGATAATCCTAAATTGCTTATGTTCAAATTTCGTAGAGATCCTCAAATAAAAACAATTTTAGATGCAATGAAGTCTTATAATTATTCTAACACTATTGATCTTTTTGAAAATATGTTAAAAGAATTAATAACAGATCCAATTCTAAAAATATTATTAAAAGGGATGGTTTATAATTTGAAAAAAAAATATTTGAGATATATTGTGCAACATTCATCTGCTGTTCCAATTAAACATCTGGGTAATTTATTGAAAACAAATGATTCTTCAATTATGGAATTTATTTTGCAAGATATAAAACAAAAAAGATTGGAAGTTAAGATTGATTTGATAGACCAAGAAATATATTCATCTCCCAAAGATAATTTAATTGATACAATGAAATCGACTCTTCAAACTGTTGAAAATTCATATCTGAGTAATTTTCGAAAATATTCCCAGTAAAATTTTTTCTTCAATTTTTCAAAATTAAATGATATATTTTTTTAAAAAAACTTTATTAATTTAGAATTCTTTATTATGACAAAAAATTATTTGTCGATCCAGAAGAAATTCAAAAATTTGAAAATCTTAATTAATATCGTCCACTCGTGTCTTTATATAAACTGATTTAAAAAATGACAAGACTAACTGAAAATTTTTAATTAAAATAATTGAAATTTTACATATTGTTCAAATAAATAAATAATTATGAAAAAAATTGAGACTGGATTAATCCATATTTCTTATTAATTTTAAACATTATATAAAAAATATGATTTTTCTTTTTGATTATAATTTAGTGAATTTCTTTTCTTCAAATTGAAGTCAAGTTGAAAAAATATTTATGGGGATTGGGG
>Ga0194116_10005044_pt1 | contig 14707 bp, 15 predicted proteins | sample TA2MahsurfametaG_4_FD_148617 | JGI IMG/M metagenome (GOLD analysis project Ga0194116, IMG submission 148617) | Freshwater microbial communities from Lake Tanganyika, Tanzania - TA2015008 Mahale S9 surface | ecosystem: Environmental > Aquatic > Freshwater > Lake | place: Tanzania: Lake...
AAGAGAAGGAAAAATTAAAAAAAACTGAAAAAAAAAGTAATTACAAAAAAATCTCTTTAGTCTCTTTTTTATTAGTTGTTGGACTTGTTGCAGTTTTAATAAAGTAATGTTTATTCAGTGTTTTGAGGAAATAATAATCCTCACAAACGAAATTGAATTGATCTCAATTACTGACCAAATAAAAAAATTTGTAAAAAATTCAAATATTAAGAATGGTATACTAAACGTATCAATTTTGCATACAAGTGCCTCATTAATTATTCAGGAAAATGCTGATGTAGAAGTTCAAAAAGATTTAATTCATTTTTACGATAAGTTGGTCCCAATGAACAAAGGTTCTTATTTACATAGAACTGAAGGAAAAGATGATATGCCAGCCCATATCAAAAGTTCTCTTACAAATACAAATTTAACTTTAAGTGTAAAAGGTCACAAGGTTCAGCTTGGAACTTGGCAAGGAATTTTTTTGTTCGAACACAGGTTAGAAAGACAAAAAAGGAAAGTTTTTGCACACATTATAGGAGAAAAATAAAAAGCGATTCATTGATAAGTGTAATGTAAGTTGTTAAATAGAAATAATGGCGGGATAGCTCAGTTGGTTAGAGCGCAGGACTCATAAGCCTGAGGTCCCCAGTTCAATTCTGGGTCCCGCTACCAAAAAATCAATAGCATTTTTTTGGAAAACTTAAGTAAACTACATCTCGATATATATTGTCCTTATCTTTATAAAGATTTATAGTTTTGTAATTGTCTAATTTAAATTTTCGATAAGAGTAACCTTGATAAATTATAATTAAGTTATTTTTTTCTATGTTAAATTTAATGTTTTCTTCAAATTTTTTTTCGAAAAAATTATAAATCAAGCTTGAATATTGATCATCTGTACTTGCTGGTGCAAGTTGAAGCATTTTTAAATCTAAAATTACATAATAAAATGCATCAAAAGCATAATTTAATCCGTATTCAATCTTACATTTTTTTTTCACACCTTTTACAATATCGTTAATTTGATTTAATAATTTCCAATCATTTTCAGACCATTTTTGATATTTGAAATAATTTAAATTATTATTTTCAATATGTGCAGTTTTATTTAATTTTTCAAATTGACTTTTATTTCCTTTTGGAAAAAAATGAAAAGAATAAATCGAAAGATAAATTAATAAGAAAAAAATAATGATTTTATCTTCTTTTTTTTTAAAATTAAAAATAAAATTTAAAACTGGTATAATCCCTATAATTACAGTGCAATAAAGTCTAAAAATTTCATCACTTATTGAAATTGCTGTCAGAACTAAAGTTGCTAAAGAAATAACTAATAAGTAATAATCTGGTTTACTTCTTTTGATTAATAATTGATTGGCAATATATATAAAGTTTATTACTACAATTATTGAAATAATTATATTTTGAGGATTATAAAGTATATTAAACCAAGTCCTAAAAAATATATAAAATATTCCATTTAATATTCCCTTATAAATATTAAAATTATATTTATCTAAATATAATTTCGGAAGTTGTAAATAATTTGTCCAGTCATAAAATATATTATTATAAAATAAATAAAAAAAAAATAACGAGTATGGAATTATAAAACCTAGAATTAAATAGGGAATTAAATTTTTTTTTTTTATTAAAATAAAATGAATTATAGATAAAAACAGAATAACAGAGACAATTGCAAAGTACGTCTCTCGAGATAAACAAACTAATGAGAAAAAAAATCCTGAAAAAAATATATTATTTTTTTTTATTTCCAATAATGTAAAAAAACCAAGTATTAAAAAGAAAAAAGCTATATAATTTGACCAGGGCAGCCAAGGTATTGGGTGATTAAAAAATATGATTAATGTGGATAATAGACCATATAGCCAGTTAGTTTTCTTTGCTATAATTAAAGAAATTAATAAGACGCTAATCGAATAAAGTAGGCAAGTTATGATGTTTATTGATATTAAATTATTACTAAATATCTTTAAGGAAAATACGTGTATTAGTGTTGTTAAAATTCCGTATTGAATAAAAATTTCCTTATAGGGTAGCTTACCTTTAATAAAGTCGACAGCATTTGCAAACATATACCCATGATGATGTCCATCGTAGATGTATTGATAAAGATTTATTGAATATAAAAAATTTATTATGGATATTAAAAAGAAGAACCAAAGATAATTCTTTTTAAAAAAAGAATAAAACATTTATTTTTTAGATTCTTGCTCTGCTTCTTTAATGGCTTCGTCTATTAATGGTTTCCACTTTATATATAATTTTTTTATTAAAGTTTTATAAAATTCTTTTTTCTCAGGTGTAAAATCAGTTGTTAAATTATTTAATTCTTTTTCAATTTTTATAGCAAATTTTTTACCTTCAAAAACTGATGATAACTGAGCCTTGATAAATGGTTCACTTATTTTAATTAGTGTTACAAAAAATAATAAAATTAAGATGAATATAATTATGCTTTTTTTAATAAAATCCATTTTATTAACGAGTTAATATAAAAACTTTTTTTATAATTTTATATAAATTATATTATTTTTAAATGCCATTCTATATAATTAGATCAAATATAGTACATGGAATACACGAGTTAATCAGTTCAACTCTTAGTCTCACTTTTAAAAAATTTAACTAACTGATCTGGTCGGTCAATATCTTCATAAATAAAACTACTGACTTTCTTATTTTTTGTTAGTTTTGAAAATTTTTCAAAAGTATTTTTTTTGAATATTGTACTTTTAGAAAAAAATTATCAATTTTTTTATCTTTTGAAGCAAAAAAGCAAAAACCTCCATCCTTAGTCTAAGTCTATCAAATCAACGATTGAAACAAACAATCTTATACTACCGCCTAATTTCGTTATTAATTTTTTTGATGCCAATGCCGTACCTCCTGTTGCAATTAAATCATCTATTAACGCGATTTTCTCACCTTTTTTAATACTATCTTTATGAATTTCTAAAATATCGAAACCGTACTCTAATTCATATTTTTGGGAATATTTTTTATAAGGAAGTTTTCCCTCTTTTCTAATGGGAATAAAAGGCAATTTAAGTTTAAATGCTAACGCTGCTCCAATAATAAATCCTCTAGCCTCAATACCTGCAATTTTTGAAATTTTTTCCATTTCACAAAATTTTGAAATCCTATTGAAGCAGCGCAAGGTGGATGGAAACAACTGCAGGTACTTAAACGTTATACCCACATAAAGGCCGAATATTTAGCAAGAAAATTGAACTAAATTTAAGATATTTTATTCAGCTTCACACCTGACTCTTGAGACTAGATTCTGGTATGATTTGATCAGAATGCTAAAGATAATTTTAGGGTTTTTATTTCTCGTGATGATGAATGTTCCTGGTCTGGCGAAAGATGAGACTATTTATTGCTGGGACCCGCACAGTAAATTTAATTATTCAGAGATAAATTTAAACAAATCAGATCACACAAATTTATCAAATAGATGTGAGTCAGAGTACTACTTATCTTTAAAAGAAAGAACAGGTAGACCCTTAACTTATGAAATTACAAAAAGTATTTATGACAAAATAGAAAATGTAAGATCTGAAAGAAGAGATTTATATCACCGAACGTTCGAAAGCGGTGAATTGAAAGTGAATTCATTTAAAAGTTTATCATTAATAGTTGTAACACATAGACATGAAATGTTAAAAAATTTTAAAAAAGTTTTTGAATTAAGAGAATCAAAATTATTTTTAAAAAATATTTAATTATTTTGTGCAAGCAGTAATATTTTGCGGAGGGTATGGTTCAAGATTGGGTTCTCTTACTAAATATATTCCAAAGCCATTATTAAAAATAAAAAAAAAAATTTTTTTAGATTATATAATAGATAATATTAAAAGATTTGGTGTTACAAAAATTTTATTATTATCTCATTATAAGTATAAAAAACTTATTAAATATTTGAATTACAAAAAAAATGGCATTTCTATAAAAGTTATTGTAGAAAAAAAAAAATTAGGAACAGCTGGAAGTTTATTGAATGCTAAAAAATATTTAGGTCAAAATTTTTTTTTAATAAACGGTGATACTTTTTTTAATATTAATTTGTTAGATTTATATTATCAATTTCACAAATCTAAAAAAAAAAATAAGTGCATTATGATGTCCATGAGAAAAAAACGTGGAAATAGATATTCAAATTTTGATATAAAGAACGGAGTTGTGATTAAAGCAAAAAACAATAATATTATTAATGCAGGATATTATTACGTTTCTAAAAGAATATTAAAGTATATAAAAAAAAAGCACTACTCATTAGAAAATGAAGTTTTTCCGATTTTGCAGAATCGAAAATTAATATTAGGAAAGCTATATAATTTAGGGTCAAATAAATTTGTAGATATTGGAGTACCTAAAGATTTTTATAATGCTCACAAAATAATCTCGGACTCCATTGATAGAAAAACAGTTTTTTTAGACAGAGATGGGGTTATTAATAAAGATTACGGTTATGTTCATACAGTTAAAAAATTTCATTGGTTACCAAAAATTATTGAAACTATTAAGTTTTTTAATGATAATAATTTTTATGTATTCGTGATCAGCAATCAATCAGGAATTGGTAGAGGAATGTATAGTGAAAAAACAGTATTTAAATTACATAATTGGATTAATAGTAAATTAAAAAATTTTGGAGCCCATATAGATGATTTTTTTATAGCTCCATACTTTAAAGGGTCAAAAAAATATGGCTCTCTTTTTCACAAAAACAAAAGAAAACCAAATTGTGGTATGATCAATGAGGTAAAAAAAAAATGGAAAGTGGATTTAAAAAAATCGTTTATAATTGGTGATCAAGAAAGTGATTTAGAATTGGCAAGGAGATTGGGAGTAAAAGGGTTTTTGATTAAAGATAATGATTTATTAAATATTAGAAGGCAAATTTTATAAATACATTTTAATGAGAAAAATATTAGTTATTGGATCTACAGGGTTTTTAGGATCCTCCGTTGTAAATTTTTTTAAAAATAAAAAAATAGAAGTTTTAGGTATTTCGAGATCAACTGGATACGATTTTGTTAACTATGATACATGTTCAAAATTAATTAAAAAATTTTGTCCTACTATAATTATAAATTGCGCTGGTATGGGAGGAAGAGTTCATGTCTTAAAAAAAATTCCAGCCACTATATTTGAAAATAATTTGTTAGTTACATTGAACCTATATAGATCAGCTGTATTTTTGAAATCTAAAGTTAAAATTATAAACTGTCTTTGTAATTGCGGTTATCCTAAAAATATTAAAATTCAGAGAGAAGATCTATGGGACCAGGGTAGTGTACATGAAAGCGTATATACTATTGGAACAGTGCATAGATTGAAATCTATTATTGGAAAAGCATGGCTTGAGCAATTTGGCATTCAGACCATTAATATAATTTTTGGCGGATTATTTGGTCCGGGAGATTATCAGGACGAGAGTAGACTGCATGCTTTGGATGGAATTATTTTTAGAATGTTAAAAGCTAAAGAAAAAGAAGAAAATATTTTTAAAATTTTCGGCTCTGGAAATCCGGTTAGAGAATGGATTTTTATTGAGGATGCTTTAAAAGCGATAATTATCGCAACTAAAATTAAAGAAAATATTATTAGTCCAATAAATATTACTAATAATCTTTCTCTTTCAATTAAACAAATTGCCCTAGTAGTAAAAAAAATTATTAGATATAGAGGTAAATTTTATTTTGATAAATCATATTCAGACGGTGAAAAAATTAAAAAAATGTCAAATCAAAGCAAGAGATATCTTAAATTTTTTGGTAATATTAAATATTCTAATTTTAAAAATTCTATACTTAAAACAGTAAAATATTATGAGAAATAAAAAAAATATTTTAAGTATTTTTATACTAGGAGGAAATGGTTTTTTAGGAAGTGCTTTTTGTGATTTTTTTAAGAACAATAATATTAGATTTGAGTCAATTGCAAAGAATAATTATAAAAATTATATTGGTAAAAAATGTGATATTTTTATTAATGCAAACGGTAGTTCAAAAAAGTATTTATACGAAACAAATCAGTTATTAGATTTTGAATTAAACGTATTTTCAGTTTATAAGACATTTAAAGACTTTAAATTTAAAACTTACGTATATTTATCCACCTCAGATATTTATGGATCAAATGTAAATCTCTCTAGTAGTGACGAAAAAACGCTTGTTGATTCTAAATCTTTATCTGGCTACGCATTTCACAAATATATTTCAGAAAATTTAGTAAAATATTTTTGTAGAAAATGGTTTATTTTTAGACTTAATGGCTTTGTAGGAAAAAAATTAAAAAAAAATATAATATTTGATTTATTAAATTATATTCCTCTTTTTATTAAACCAACTAGTAAAATCCAGTTTATGGATACAAAAAAAATGGCTGAATGCATATTTGAAATAGTTAAAAAAAATAAAAAGATAAATAATGTTTATAATTTAAGTGGTACAGGTTATGCAGATCTAATAAAAATTATAAAAAAATATAAATTAAAATATAAAACAAGAAAAAATGCAAAAAAAATAGTCCATTTAATTAATTTAAAAAAAATAAAAAAAATAGTGAACTTGCCACATTCTCAAAGTCAGTGTGAAAAATTTGTTGAAGAAAATTTAAATACACTTAATAGATAATTGTTCTGGAGAAAATTTTATTAACAGGATCAAATGGCTTTGTTGGAAGCTTTTTAAGAAAAAAATTATTAAAAGATAATAAATTTTTTGTTATTGGGTTGGATTTTAGTAAAGATAATTTTAAGCATAAAAATTACGCCTTTTACAAACTAAATTTGCAAAGCAATGACCTTTTAAAAAAATTGAGCAGTCATAAAATTGATTATATTATCCATTTAGCAGCAATATCTAGCGATAAAGTTTTTAAAGAGGATCTTAATAATTCTTTTAAGAATAATATTAATTCTACATTAAATCTACTAGATTTAGCAGAAAAAAAAAAAATAAAGAATTTTATTTTTGCCTCATCTGAATGGGTATATGGAGATAATAATAATAAAAAAATTCTTAAGGAAAATTTTATTATTGATCGTGCTAAACTTAAATCAAGTTATGGTCTTTCAAAGCTTATATGTGAAGATTTAATAATTAATTTTTATAATTTACAAAAAATTAATAAATATAATATTTTAAGATTTGGAATTATTTATGGTCCGAGAAAAAAACCAGGATCAGTAATTGAAGGATTACTTAAAGAGAGTCTCGAGGGAGTTATAAAAATTAATGGCTCTCTTGCTACAGCAAGAAAGTTTATTTATATAGATGATTTAGTTAGTGGAATTATTAAGTCTATTAAAAACAAAAATTCTTCTACATTTAATTTGACTAATAATAAATTAAAATCATTAAAAGATATTCTTAATGTTATTAAAAATAACATAAGATTTAATATAAAAATTGAGAATATTAATAATTCTTCACCAGTTATTAGAAATACCACAAATGCTTTTATAAAGAAAAAATTAATGTGGCATCCGAAGATTGGGCTATCAAAAGGTATTAAATATATTTATAAAAAATTATATAAAAAAAAGTAGATATTAATGAACTTATTGCACTTTAAAGTTTTGTTATTAAGAAGCTATCAACATGCCATAAATGAATTAATTAAAAAAAAAAAAATTTTTTTACCTCCTCATATGGCTTTCGGTTACGAAGCTAATGCTGTTGCTATAAATAATGTTTTTGATAACGGCGATAAATTAATATTAACACATAGAAATATTGCCTATAATCTAATTTTTGATCCTAATTTAAAAAAATATATCAACGAATTAAATATGAAATCCAATGGAATCAATAAGGGATTAAGTGGACCTATGAATATTGTTAATCCCAACAAAGGTATTGTATACACAAGCAGTATTTTAGGTAATAATTTTTCTATAGCATTAGGATTTTCAGTTAATAACAAAGTATTAAAAAAAAAAAATATCACGTATGTTGTAACAGGCGATGGAGCTATAGAGGAGGGATCTTTTGTTGAGACAATTATATTGGCAAAAAAGTTTAAAAGTAGATTAGTATTTATTGTCGAGAACAATGATTTTGCTATGGCTTCTAAAACAAAAGAGCGAAGAGATGATATTGATTTAGAATTACTATCTAAAGCATATGGTTGTGGTTATTTTTTATTGAATAGCAGAAATGTAATAGACTATTCTAAAAAATTGTTAATTATAAAAAAAAAAATAAAAAAAAAACCTTCTCCTTTTATAGTTGAGATTAAAACTACTATGTTTAATAGACATGCTGGAGTCACACCTGGTTTTTCAGGAGATTTATTAGATATAGATTTAAAAAAAGGTTTGGTTATTAAAAATAATGAGTCAGACCCAGCTTATTTGTCTAGTTGTATTTTAGGAGAAGCCATAATAAAAAAAATTGTTATTAAAATAAAAAAATATTTAAATTAAAAAATAAATGTACTACCTTGATGAAATTAATAAAGAACTATTTAGCATTGTAAAAAATAATAATAATTATATAATTTATGGTCAAAACATTAACACCGGAACATTTATTTCGGGATTAACCAAAAATTTTGATAAATTAAATAATCATATAATTTTTAATACCCCTAATTGTGAATATTCACTAATTGGAGTTGGATTAGGAATTATGTTTGACGGTGGCAATGTCATTTATTTTGGAAAACAGTTGGACTTTATTTTGCTAGGAATTGATCATTTTGTAAATTCAATAAATTTTTTAAAAAATTATATAAGAGATAAAAATAAAGGATCATATACAATTGTTCTTTATGTTTGTGACCAAGGTTATCAGGGACCTCAATCGAGCTTTAACAATATAGACGATTTATCGTCTCTTGCTCAAATTGATACTTTTCAAATAAATACTTATTTTGATGTAAAAACTGTTATTCCGTATGTTTTTCGCAAAAAAGGATTTAATATTATATCTATTAGTCAAAGAAATTCAAAAAATATTATCTTTTTAGAGAATCCAGATTCATATTCTGAAAATATGTCTTTTGTTAAATATTTTAAAGGTAAAGATGTTATTATAATTTCCACAAATTTTTCATTTCAACAAGCTTTAGAAATAAAAAAATCTTTAAAAAATAGTGAAAAAGTTTCAATAGTAAATTGCAATTTTTTAACTGAGTTATCATTAAATTTTTTATTAAAGAATATTAAAAAAAGTAGGAGAGTCTTATTAATTTCAGACGGAAAAAGCATTAATTACAGAATTTTTAAATTAGAAAGCTTTATAAAAGCTAATGCTTCATCTGCAATTAAAACTAAACTATTATATAGAAGAAATTTTACTTGGAATGTTCAATTAGACAAATTAGAATTTGATAAATCTCAACTAAATGAGATCATTAGCTTTTGTGAAAATTAAAATCTACAAAAATGAACAAAAAGATCATTATTTGTTCAAGACTTTTCCCAAATCTTTATGGAAATAGCACTGAGACAGCATTATTCAAAATATGTGAGGCTCTAAAAAAAAAAAAATTTAAAGTACATTTATTATGCTTTTTAGATAAAGAATTAACTTTAAAAAAAAAAAAAAAATTAATAAAACAATATAAGAATAATAAAATTTATTTAGAGGACATAATATATACTAATGAAAAAAAAAATATTTTTTTTACAATTTTTTTAAAAATAAAATTTTTTATAGATTTTTATTATTTATCAAATATTTTTAGAGAGAGAATTCAAAATATTGTTGATAAAAATGAGATTGACTATGTATTAGATTTTTACGATTGTCACGATTATTTATACAAAATTAATAATATTAAAAAAGTAGCCTATACCTCACATCCAACTTTTGCTCCAGTTTTACTTCGTTTAAAATTATTTAATTTGTTTTTTAAGGATTTTTCAATAATTCGAAAAATTTTTTTATTTTTGTATATTTATATATTCATTAAAAGAGCTGAGTCTAAATTCAGATTTTTACTAGAGCGTTTTGATAAAGTTTTTACTATTAATTATAAAACTTATTTAGATTTAAAAAAAAATGGTTTTAGGGGTCGTTATGTGCCTTTTTTTGGTCCCGAATTAAAACAAAATAAAAAAATAGATTATAAAAACAACAGCAAACTAAATATTGTTTCATCTGTAGGTCAAAAATTATCAACAAATAATATAATAAATAATTTTTATGTATTAAAATACTTAGTTCCAGAGCTTGATAAACATTACCATGGAAAATATATTATTAATACATATGGCCCAGGAAAGCATAATAATTATATTAATGAATTAATTTTTAAAAATAAATCAGTTATAGATCATGGCTTTGTGTTTGATTTTATCAAAGAATTTAAAAAAAATGATATAATGTTGCTATGCCAAAATTCTTTAGCTACTAAAAATACTGCAAGCTTTGGAAAATACAAGTGGAGTTTGCATAGTGTTCATGGTCGCATCCTCCAGGCTTGGAGTTTAGATGTTTGTCTGGTTGTGCATTCTAATAACCTCGAATGTCATCCCGAATTAGTTAGTGGCTATAATTGTTTAGCGGGAAAAAACGCTTATGAAATAGTAAATCATATAATAAATATTTCAAAAAATAGAAATTTGAGAAAGAGACTTATTCTAAATGGTCGAAATACTTTAAAAAATAAATTTTCATCTGAAGTTAATATTAAAATTCTGATGAGTAGTATAATAAACTAATATTAAATTTCGTGATAATTACTAAAACGCCTTATAGAATTTCCTTTTTTGGTGGAGGAACAGATTTTCCAGATTATTACGAAAAATATGGTGGATGCGCAATAGGCTCAACAATAAATAAATATTGTTATATTTCTTTAATGCAAAGGCCACCTTTTTTTAGGGGAAAACATAAGATTGTTTGGTCAAAAATGGAGGTAATTAATAAAATAAACCAAATTGTGCATCCATGCGTAAAAGGTCTATTTAAATATTTTAAAATAAAAACTGGTCTTGAGATGCATTATGTTAGCGATTTGCCCGCTAATTCTGGAATCGGTTCTAGCTCTGCTTTTTGTGTTGGGCTAATAAATGCATTGTTAAGATATAAAAATATTAAGTGTGATAAAAATAAATTGAGTAAGCTGTCAATATTTATTGAGCAAAAGTTATTAAAAGAAAGTGTAGGTTCGCAAGATCAAGTGTGGGCTTCTTATGGAGGTACTAATTATATCTCATTTAATAAAAATAAAATTACTGTTAAGAAAGTTAATATTTCAAAAGAAAGAAAATTTGAATTATCAAACAAACTAATTTTATTTTTTATTGGAAAATCTAGGTTTTCAGGAGTTATTGAAAAAGATAAAATAAGAAATATTGATAAAAATATTATTTATCTAGATCGAATTAAAAATTTAGTTATTGAATCAAAAAAAATATTAGAGAGCAATCATTCTCTTAGTGAATTAGGAAGAGTTTTTAATGATTATTGGATTTTAAAAAAAAAACTTTCTAATAAAATATCTAATGATTTTATAGATAATATTTATGACAAAGCAATGTTATTAGGTGCCAAAGGAGGGAAAGTTCTTGGAGCAGGAGGAGGTGGATTTATTTTATTTTTTGCTAATAAAAAAGTTAAAAAAAAATTAATTTCTAATTTTAAAAATCTAACTCCAGTAAATTTTAATTTTACAGATCAAGGAAGTGAAATAATTATAGATTAAAATTTAAATATGAAAAATATACTTATTACTGGTGGAGCGGGATATATAGGTTCAGTGTTAACAAATTTTTTAGTAAACAAAAATTATAATATTACTGTCGTTGATAAATTAATTTATAAACAAAAATCTATTGAAGACTTAATAATAAAAAAAAGAATTAAATTTAATAATATTGATGTTAGAAATAAATTAGAAATTAAAAAATTGATTTCGAAAAATGACATTATTATACCACTAGCGGCTTTAGTTGGCGCTCCAATATGCAAAAGATATCCAAAAGACGCTAATTCAATAAATAAAGAATCAATTAAGCTTTTGATTAATTGTTGTAGCAAAGAACAAAAAATTATTTTTCCAGTTACTAATAGTGGGTACGGAATTGGAAAAAAGAATTATGTTTGTAACGAAAAATCACCTCTCAAACCAATAAGTTTATATGGAAAAACAAAAGTTGAGGCAGAAAAAATAGTGCTATCAAAGGATAATACTATTTGCTTTAGATTAGCTACAGTTTTTGGTGTATCCCAAAGAATGAGAGTTGATTTATTAGTTAACAACTTTACATATGTTGCTTTTACCAAAAAATATTTAAAACTTTATGAACCTCATTTTCGAAGAAATTATATTCATATAGAAGATGTTGTTAATGCTATATTTTTTGCTATAAAAAATTTTGAAAAATTAAAAAATGAAACTTACAATTTAGGGTTGTCAGAAGCTAATCTTACCAAAGAAGATCTTTGTAAAGAGATTCAAAAAATAATAAAAAATTTTATCTATGAAATTGGTTATGATAAAGAAGACCCTGACAAAAGAGATTATTTTGTTTCTAATAATAAAATAGAACGAAAAGGTTTTAAGGCATTAAGGACTTTGAGTGAAGGCATCAAAGAACTTGTGGATTTTTATAACCAAAACGACTCAGTGTTAGAAGATAATATTTCGAAAATAAAATTATAGATATTTTTAATGAGAATTTTTTTTTAAAAAATGAAAGGAAAAAAATATATTTATATTGAAAAAATACTTTTAAAGTTTCCAAAATTATCTAAAAAAATTTCAAATTATTTTGTAAGAAATAAATTAGGAATAATTTTGTAATAAATTCAAAAAAAATTACTATTGATAATATTTATGATATTGGCGCTCATAATGGTGAATGGACGTCTTTTTATAATAAAACATCGTTAGATAATAGTAATTTTATATTATTCGAGGCCAATAAAAAAAATGAAGTTGAATTAAGAAAAAAAAAATTAAATTTTATCATAGTTGTTTTATCTAATAAAAATAAAGAGGTGAACTTTTATGATAATGACGCTTCTCCTGGTGACACATATTATAAAGAAAACACTTTTCATCATGAAAATTTATTTCCGAAAAAGATTATTACAGATACATTAGATAACGTTATGATAAAAAAAGATTTGCCTTTACCAGACTTTATAAATTGATACTCAGGGTTCTGAGATTGATATATTACGTGGCGCAAAAAAAGCGTTACGAATTTGTAAATTGATCTATTTAGAATGTCCTTTATTAGCAAATTTAAATCAAAATAACTTAAATTTCTATGATTATATTTTATATTTAAAAAAAATTAATTTTTATCCTCATCAAATTTGTGAATACCTTTTTTTTCATAGATACCTTGTACAAATGGATATTTTATTTATACACGAAAAAGTTTTTAAAGATTTAGAATTGAATTTGAGTTTGTTTAATAAATTTTATAAATAAAAAATCTAAATCAAAAAATACTTGAATTATTAATAAATTTAATTGCCTGATTTGGCCTATCAATATCTTCATAAATAAAATCACTTACTTTTTTATTTTTTGTTAGCTTTGAGAATTTTTTGAAGGTATCTTTTTTTGAGTATTGTACTTTTGGAAAAATATCATCTATCCATTTATCTTTAGAAGCAAAAAGACAAAAACCTCCATCTTTAGCTCTAATGAAATAGTTATTGTAATAATTAAGCATTTTAACTGAATTTTTTATATCTTCTGCTTTTAATTCAGGAGTATCAGTTCCTATAAAAATAATTTTTTTGAATTTAAATTTAAAAAATTTATAAATTTTTTGCATCGCTAAACCTAAATTTTTTTTAGAAATTGAAATTTTTGAAAAATTATTAAAATATTCTAATGTTTGTTTTTTTAGATTAGTTATTTGTAAAGCTAAGACAAAATTTGAAGAATTTATTTTTTTTATTTCTGCAAATGTTTTTTCCTGAAGATATTTATTAAGCTTATTAACTGCGTTTATTGGAAGTTTTGATCTTAAACGACTTTTCGAATCTTTAGAAAAAGGGAATTTGGTAAATGCAATAATAATATAATTATTTTTAAGAAATTTCATATTTTTTAAAAAAAAATTTACCATCTGAAAAAATGTTTTATAAAAATAGATGAAAGTTAAAAAAATATGACCTTTTTTTATATATTTTCTTTCTGAGCTTATTATTGAGTGAGATAAAATATTTACACTAATTCTCTTGCATACTGATCTAATTATAAATTCGTGATCTTCAGCCTCTTGTAATTTTTCATCGAACATATTTACGTAAAAAAAAATATCTTTAGTCATAAGATAAGACTGATCACCAAAAGGATTTTTTAAAATTTTTGATCTTAAATTTGCTCCTATATAATTTAATAAATATCTTTTATTTTTAAATTTTAATTTAAATGAATTAATTTTTGTAAGATCAATTTCTTTAATAAAATTATTTGGAATATCTGAAATTTTTGAGTCTAAATGAATAAACCAAAGCAGTTCATTTTTTGATAAATAAGCTCCAAAATTAAGACATTTAGCTCTATTTGAATTTTTTATAAAATAAACTTTAGATATTTTTTTTAAAATATTTATATTTTTTTTTATAAAATTATTTTTAGAACTTCCTACAAATATTATCTCAGAATTTTTAAATTTTTTTTTTATATCAAATAATAAGCTAATTTTTTTTTCATTTTGACTAAAGGGTATTATTATAGAAAGTTTAATTAATATTAGTGACCAGGA
>Ga0194116_10005053_pt1 | contig 14689 bp, 10 predicted proteins | sample TA2MahsurfametaG_4_FD_148617 | JGI IMG/M metagenome (GOLD analysis project Ga0194116, IMG submission 148617) | Freshwater microbial communities from Lake Tanganyika, Tanzania - TA2015008 Mahale S9 surface | ecosystem: Environmental > Aquatic > Freshwater > Lake | place: Tanzania: Lake...
ACGCGTCCCCCTGCGTTTGTTAGTTGCCGCAAAGGGGGAACCCGCGCATTTTCTTGTCATGAACCGCAAGCCATTTCTGATCGGCCTTAGCGTCCTCACGCTCACAACCGTCGGTCTTTTCGCCGCCCCCGCCGACAAAAAAGCCGCCTCGCCAAAGAAGGTTAGTTACTACAAGGACGTCCGTCCCATCTTCCAGGCGAACTGCCAAGGTTGCCATCAGCCTGCGAAGTCCAAGGGCGGCTATGTGATGACAGACTTCAAGTTGATGCTCGGTGCGGGTGACAGTAAGGAAGCCGCGATCGTTCCGAAGTCGCCGGAAAAGTCGCCCCTCATCCGGTTCATCACGCCCAAGGACGGCAAGGCCGAGATGCCCGAGGGCCGCAAGCCGCTGCATGAATCTGAGATTGAGACCATTCGCAACTGGATTGCGCAGGGCGCGGTGGACGACACGCCCGCAAATGCTCGCGAGCGGTACGACATGAATCATCCGCCGGTGTATTCCCTCCCACCGGTCATCACCTCGATTGATTATTCGGCCGACGGCCAGTTCCTTGCGCTCGCGGGCTTCCACGAAGTGCTCCTCCACAAAGCCGATGGTTCCGGTCTCGCCGCGCGGCTCGTCGGGTTGAGCGAACGTATTGAGTCCGTAAAATTCTCGCCCGATGGCAAGCGCCTTGCCGTCGCGGGCGGCCTGCCAGGGCGGATGGGCGAAATCCAGATTTGGAATGTCGAGCAGCGCAAGCTCGCCCTCTCGCACTCGGTCACTTACGACACCATTTATGGTGCGAGCTGGTCGCCGGATGGGCAACTCATCGCGTTCGGTTGTGGCGACAATTCCGTGCGTGTCATTGAAGCCAGTTCCGGCAAGCAGGTGCTTTTCATGGGCACGCACAATGACTGGGCGCTCGACACCACTTGGTCGCTCAAGGGTGACCATGTCATCTCCGTTTCGCGTGACATGACGGCGAAACTCACGGAACTCGCCACCCAGCGCTTTATTGACAACATCACGAGCATCACGCCCAACGCGCTCAAGGGCGGCATTGCCACTGTTTCCCGCCATCCGTTCCGCGAGGAAATTCTGATGGGCGGCTCCGACGGTCTGCCGAAGCTATACCAATACTTTCGCACTGCCCCGCGCCAAATTGGCGATGACAGCAACGGAATTTTCTTCTTCGATTCCATGCTCGGTCGCGTCACTTCCGTGGCGTGGAGCGCGGATGGCAAATTGCTCGCCGCCGGCAGTGCGCTTGACGGGAAGGGCGAAGTCTTCGCGTCCACATTCGGCTTTGGCACTAACGCCATCACAAAAGAAATGGCCGATGTGATGAAGAAAATCCCCGCGAGCCGCTCTTCGCAGGACAAGGAAGTCATCGCCAAATACCGGGCCAGCGGCACGAAGACGCTCTTCAAAATCCCTGTCCCGCAGGCTGGCGTCTTCGCCGTGGCCGTCGCGCCCGACGCGAAGACCATTGCCGCTGCCGGTTCCGACGGGAAAATCCGGCTGCTCAATGCTGAAAATGGCTCTCTGCTGAAGGAGTTCTCCAGCGTCACATTTAGCCCGTCGAGCAAAGCGCTCGCGGCCAAGAAGTTTGAAGCTCCCCCACTTGCGGCCCCCAAAACCGAAGGCGGACCGGAGTCGCTGCCGAGGGACGCGAAGGTAGTCGCGCTCGAAGTCGAGCCGAAGCAACTCGCGCTCAACAAGTGGACCGACAGCGCGCAAATCATCGTGACCGCGCGGCTCGCGAACGGCGAGGCGCTCGACGTGACGCGGCTGGCGAAGCTCGAACTCAGCGGTCTCAGCAAGAGCGCCGCAAGCGTGAGCGCAACTGGCGTGGTCCTACCGAAAGCCAACGGCTCCGTCACCGTGAAGGCGTCGCTCGCCGGCAAATCCGTTTCTGTTCCGGTCAAAGTTTCCGGCATCGGCAAGGCGCTCGACACCGACTTCATCCGCGACGTGAACCCGGTGCTGACCAAGGCGGGCTGCAACCAAGGCACCTGTCACGGCGCGAAGGACGGTAAAAATGGGTTTAAGCTCTCCTTACGTGGTTATGACGCAGAGTACGATGTCCGCGCATTCACCGACGAGTTGGCTAGCCGCCGTGCAAACTTAGCCTCGCCTGACGATTCGCTAATGCTGCTCAAGCCCACGGCCGCCGTGCCGCATCAGGGGCAAAAGGTTTTTGAGCCGGGTGACCTCAGTTATCGGGTTATTCGCGAGTGGATTGGCGCGGGGGCGAAGCTTAACACTGCTGCTCCGCGTGTGACTAAAATTGAGTTGTCCCCGCAAAACCCAGTCGTCCAGCAAGTCGGCGCACGTCAGCAAATGCGCGTTATTGCCACTTATGCCGACGGCGCCACGCGCGACGTAACCACGCTGGCATTCGTTGAAACCGGCAATCAAGACGTGGCCAAGACCGATAGCGCGAACGTCGTGACGACCTTGCGGCGCGGCGAAGCGCCGATGCTCGCGCGCTTCGAGGGTGCTTACGCGGCGACGACGGTCACGGTGATGGGCGACCGCAGCGGCTTTGCGTGGGCCGAGCCGGAGAAGTGGAACAAGATTGACGAGTTCAGCGCCGCGAAGTGGCAGCGCATGAAGATTCTGCCCAGCGCGCTCTGCACGGATGACGAGTTCATCCGCCGCGTTTATCTCGACCTCACCGGCGTGCCACCGAGCGTGGAGGACGTGAAGAGTTTTCTCGCCGACAAACGCCCCACACGCGAGAAGCGCGACGCCCTCGTGGACCGGCTCGTGGGCAACGAAGACTTCGTGGAGCATTGGGCGAACAAGTGGGCCGACCTGCTTCAGGTGAACAGCAAGTTCCTCGGTGCCGAGGGCGCTAAGGCGTTCCGCGACTGGATTCGTAAGGAAGTCGCCGACAACACACCGCACGACCAGTTCGCGCGCAAAATCATCACCGCCAATGGCTCGAACAAGGACAACCCGCCCGCGAGCTATTACAAGATCCTCCGCAAGCCCGAGGACACGATGGAGAACACCACGCACCTGTTCTTGGCCGTGCGTTTCAACTGCAACAAATGCCACGACCATCCCTTTGAGCGCTGGACGCAGGACCAATATTATCAGACCGCCGCTTACTTCGCGCGCGTCGGGTTGAAAAAGGATCCAGCCGCTGGCGACAAGCTGCTTGGGGGCACGGCGGTCGAGGGCGGCAAGCCGCTCTATGAAATCGTCGAGGAACTCGGCGCGGGTGAGGTGAAGCACGATCGCACCGGCAAGGAAACGCCGCCCGCGTTCCCATATCCCGCGACCTGCGGCGAGGACGGCAAACCCGCCGCCGAGAAGAAGAAAGCTTCCCGCCGCGAGGAGCTCGCGATGTGGATTACGGCGAAAGACAACCGTTACTTTGCGTCCAGTTTCGCGAACCGTATCTGGGGCTACCTCACGGGCGTCGGCATCATCGAGCCGCTCGACGATATCCGTGCCGGCAACCCGCCAAGCAACCCCGAGTTGCTCGATTACCTGACGAAGGAGTTTGTGGACAGCGGCTTCAACACGCGGCACGTGATGAAGCTCATCGCCAAGTCCCGCACCTACCAGCTCGCCGTTGCAACACATAAGTGGAACAGCGATGACAAGATTAACTTCAGTCATGCCACGGCGCGCCGCCTCAGCGCTGAAGCGCTGTATGACAGCATTTACAAGGTCACGGGCGCGAAGTCCGCCATCCCTGGCGTGCCCGCTGGCACCCGCGCCGCCGCGCTCGCGGACACGGTGAAGCTGCCTGATGGTTTCTTCGCCACTATGGGCAAGCCGCCGCGCGAGTCTGCTTGCGAGTGCGAGCGCATCACCGACGTGCAGCTCGGCCCCGTGATGGCGCTTATCTCCGGCGCAACCGTCGGCGATGCCGTTAGCGCGTCCGACAACGCCATCGTCAAACTGGTGAAGGACACCGCCGACGACCGCGAACTTATCAACGAGCTGTTCCTCCGCATCATGAACCGGCCCGCGCGCGCCTCGGAAATCGACGCCACGCTCAAAAGCTGGGCCACGATAAAAGCCGACCACGGTCTCGTCGCCAGCGCGCTTACGGAATACGAGAAGCTTGCGCCCGGCGTTCAGAAAAAGCGCGAAGACCAGCGCGCGAAAGATCTTACCGATGCCAAGGGTGACCTCACTGGGTACGAAAAGGAAATCGCCCCGCGCGAGGCCAAGCTCGACGCCGAGCAGAAGGAACGCACCGCCAAGGCCGAGGCCGAACTGAAGCGCTTCAACGAGCATGACTTCCCGAAACGCCTCGTCGAGTTCGAGAAGAAGCAGGACTTGAAAGCGGACTGGAAACCCATCGTGACGAAGAACCTCAAGGCCACCGGCGACCTCAAGCTCGCGCAGCAGGACGACCAGTCCATCGTCGTCACTGAGGGCAAGGACGTGCGTTCCGTTTACACCATCACCGTCGAGCCGACCGAGAAAGTCATCACCGCGCTGCGTCTCGAGGCGATCACGGACAAGCGTTTTCCGAAGAATGGCCCCGGTCGCGCCAAGGACGGCAACTTCGTGCTGAACGAACTCGCCGTGACCGTCACCCCGAAAGGCGCGAAGCCCGCCGACGCCAAGAAACTCGAGCTGACGAAGGCGCTGGCCGACTTCAGCCAGCAGAACTTCGAGGTGGCCAAGGCCATTGATGGCGGCAACAACCGCCAGCAGGGCTGGGCCGTCTCGCCAAACGGCGGTTCGACGCACTGGGCGACCTTCGAGTTCAAGACGCCCTACACGAACGAGTCCGGAGCGACGCTTACCTTCACACTCACGCAGCAGTATAACGGCGGCAACGACAACGCCTACACCCTCGGTCGTTTCAGGCTCGCGACCACGGATGCGAAAGCCCCCGGACTTAGCCAAAGCGAGGAGTTGCGCGCGACACTCGCGAAAGCTGCCGCCCAGCGTTCAAAGGAAGAATCCGCCGCCTTGGAACAAATCGTCCGCAGCACCGACGCAGAGCTGGCCAAGCGCACGAAGGAACTGGCCGATGCGAAAGCTCCGCGCCCAATTGATCCGCGTCTGAAGGAACTGCAGGACAGCGTGAAGCGCCTGGGTGAGCCGCTCCCCGCTGACGTGAAGTTGACTAACCTCAAACGCGCCTCTGACCTAAGCACCAAGCAGTTGGAAAATGCCCGCCTCATCGGCGCGCAGGACCTCGCATGGGCGCTCATCAACAACCCAGCCTTCTTGTTCAATCGCTGAACGAGCTGCCCGGGTCGTCCTAGCGCTTCGCTTTCAAGGTGGCTATGAGGAAGTCCTCGGTCTTGGCGTGCCTCACGTCTGGCGCGCCGGGATAGACGAGTTCGCAGGGGACGCCCGTGGCCTTGCACTTCTCCTGGAGCTTCACTCCGTAGTTGGCCGTGTGTGTGGGGTCTTTCTGTTCCTGGCCGAGCGCGGGGGCGGAGGAGTAGATCATCCAAATGGGCGGGTCGTCGCTGCTTACGTGCTCCATGGGGGAATACTTTTTGATCCACGGCAGCACGGATTCGCGGCCGGCGAGGAAGGCGGCGAACTGCGTATCACGGGTTTTGTTGTCCCTCGGGTCGGGCATGAAGCCAAAGGCGTGGCCGCCGTAACGGCTGTTAGGCGTCCAATCCTTGAGTTCCTTCGGGTCGAGCGAAGTCTGCGCGCCGCTAACCGCCGCGCACCACAGGCGCGAAGACTCGCGGGCGACGGGATCAAGGCTCTTCGCGTCGGCGAGATCGGGGTGGAACGCTAGCCACAGCGACGAACAGGCGCCGGCGCTGCCGCCGGTGGCACCGATGCGCTGCTTGTCGAGGTTCCATTCCTTCCCCTTGCTGCGCACGAACTGGAGCGCGCGTGCGGCGTCGGCGATTGGCCACTCGACGGGCGGCTTCACGCCCGCGATTTGCGCCTGCGTGCTATAGCGATAATTGATGGAGACAACCGAGATGCCTGCCGCGAGATACCTCTCCAAAGCGGCGACAACTTTTTTATCACCCGCCACCCAGCCGCCGCCGTGAATGTGGAAGACGACGGGTGTGGGCGTGGCGGAGTCGGCGCGGTAGAAGTCGAGCACCTGCCGCTCATGCGTGCCGTAGGCGACGTTCGCTTGCGTGGGCGCCCGTTGCGGCTCCGCCGGCTTGGCGGCGAGCTTGGCGCCAGAGTCGGTTTTCTTTGGGGCGTCTTGGGCGGAGGATTGGCCGCAAAAAACGCACAGAGACAAAAAGATAGGAAGCAACTTGGATAAGGCGGATTTCATGGCCCTGAAGTGTGAACCAACGAACCTGGAGCGGCAACGGGGCAATTCGCGCGCTGTGCATTGCGGCGGTAAGCAGAGCGCGACGCTGCTTGCTCGGTCGGACGCAATTTACTACTTCTTACCCTTTTTCTCGCTCTTGGTGCCAGGCAAGGTGGCAGGGAGGCGGCCGGTTTGACGGATTTTCTCCAACTGCGCGGCTAACTCGGCGACCCGTTGCGGCTGCTCGGCGGCGAGGTTCTTCGTCTCGCCGGGGTCGGTGGCAAGGTCGTATAGCTGGCCGGCAGGGTCATTGCCCATGTCGGTGTTGGTGTTCGCGTTGCGCTTCGGGCCTTGGCCGGGGCTGATGTATTTCCAGTTGCCCGCGCGCAAGGAGAGCACACCTGCGCTGGCGACGTGGGCCTCGCGGCCTTTGGGCGAATCGCCGAGCAGTGCGGGGAGAATGTTCTGGCTGTCGCGCGGTTCGGCGAGCTTCGCGCCCGTGAGCGCCGCGAAGGAAGCGTGGAAATCGAGCTGTGACACGAGAGCGTCCGACACGCCGGGCTTCACGCGGCCGGGCCACCGCACGATGAACGGCACGCGGGTGCCCGCTTCGCAGTTGCTGTATTTGCCGCCGCGCCACGGGCCGGCGGCTTTGTGCGCGCCGAGCTTCTCGACGGCGTCGTCCTTGTAGCCGTCGTCAATGACCGGGCCGTTGTCGCTGCTGAAGACGACCATCGTCTTCTCCGTGAGCTGGAGGCGGTCAAGCGCGGCGAGCAGTTCGCCGACGCACCAGTCCATTTGCACGATAGCGTCGCCGCGTGGGCCCATGCCGGACTTGCCGACGAAGCGCGGGTGCGGCACACGCGGCACGTGGATGTCCTGCGTGCCGAGGTAGAGGAAAAAGGGCTTGTCCTTGTTCGCCTCGATGAAGCCGATGGCCTGCCGCGTGAAGACATCGGCCATGTCTTCGTCCTTCCAGTGCGCCGCCGTGCCGCCCTTCATGTAGCCAATGCGGCTGATGCCGTTGATGAGCGCCATGTCGTGGCCGTGGCTCGGGTGCATCTTGAGCAGTTCTGGGTTGGCTTTGCCGGTTGGCAGTCCGGGGAAGGGCTTCTGGTAACTCACTTCAATCGGGTCCTTTGGATCGAGGCCCGCGACGCGGCCATTTTGGACGTAAACGCACGGCACGCGGTCGCCGGTGGCAGCCATGATGAAACTGAAATCAAAGCCCGCCTCGCTCGCACCGGGTTTGATGTCGCCGTTCCAATCAGGCCCACCCTGCGGCCCGAGGCCAAGGTGCCACTTGCCTACCGCGCCGGTGGTGTAACCCGCGCTGCGCAAGGTGAGCGGCAGCGTGCCGCGCTCCGGTTCCAGCACGAGGCCGGCATCACCAGGCAGTACGCCGGTGCCGCGTTTGCGCCACGGATACTCGCCGCTGAACATCGCGTAGCGCGACGGCGTGCAGGTGGCGGAAGTGCAATGGCCATCCGTGAAGCGCAGCCCCTCGCGCGCGAGGCGGTCCACGTTCGGCGTCTTCACGGCGGTCGCGCCGTAACAGCCCGGGTCACCCCAGCCGAGGTCATCAATGTAGATGAGGAGGATGTTGGGCTTGGCCGGCGCGGCGGAGGTTGAGCCGCAAAGAGGCGCAAAAGGCGCAACCAGAAGGGCCAGCAGAGCGAAATGCGAACGCATGGGCTGAAGCATACTTGGAGGCAGCCGCTTGGAACCAGCCCGAAGGTATCTGTGGCCTACGCTTGCCCCTTGCGCACTTCGGTTTAACCTTTGCGCGCATGAGTATCGCAACCAAAACAGGCGATCGGGGCACGACTGGCCTAATGTACAACCGACGTGTATCCAAGTGCCACCCGCGCGTCGAGGCTTACGGCACTGTGGATGAACTCAACGCCGCCCTAGGCTTGGCGCGCGCATCGGCACAGCACACGTTCGTTGCGGACAATCTGCTCATCATTCAGAAAGACCTAGTGATACTGATGGGCGAACTGGCAACGGGGACGGATGATTTGCCGCGCTACGCGCAGGACGGCTTCACACTCGTGACCGCTGCGTTGACGGCGAAGCTCGACAAGTTAGTGATCGAGATCGAGGCGCAAAGCATCACATTCAAAGGCTGGGCCACGCCGGGTGCGACGCTGAATAGCGCGGCACTCGATGTGGCGCGCACGGTCTGCCGGCGCGCTGAGCGGCGCGTGTGCGCATTACATGAGACCGGGCAATTGCAGAACCCGGAAATCATTATTTACCTTAACCGTCTAGCCGATTTGCTTTGGCTCTTCGCGCGCTGGGTGTAGACAAAGGCGGGTGAAAGGAATTACGTGTAAGGGCTAGTATTCCAACCGGAAGTAGGTGCACACCGACTGGCTTTTTTGGGATTACTACTTCGGACTGGGCTTTGAGATTGGCCTTCCTTGGATATCAACCAAAATGTCTTCAGGCACCTGAATGGTACGGCCGTCTGAGGTAACCTCTGTGCGCCAGCGGCGAACTATTCGGGCGGCATTGTTAAAGTTATTAAACGGAGCCTGAGCACCGACAGCGACGCCCTCACCAAACCCGACAACGCCTCCAACTGCATTCCCGCCGACCACCCCCACCCCTGCGCCTAAAGTTTGCCCGACTACAGGGCCAATTTGTTTAGGATTGGTAATCCCTACTCGATTAGAATCAGTTGCGCATCCCGTCAGAACAACCCCGGCAAGCAATAAAGCAGGAACAAAGTTTGCAAAAAAATCAGATTTCATTACTAATGGTGGTTTTATGTTCAATGATCGCATCTTAATTATGATCAAAAACCGACGGTCGACCTCTTACCTTGTTTAGTGATGGTCTTTTCCTCCTCCCAAACGGCGACACCACCCTTGCTCGTTAACGAAAGTTGGAAGATAAAGGAGCTTTGTCGAACGTTTCCTGCTTGCTCTCTTTGTTCAATAATTTTGCCTGAGAGGGAGTAATCTGGTAACCGGGTAGATTTTTTGTCCTGAAAAAATTCGGTTTGTTGCCTTATACCTTGCGCCAGAGGGTCCTCAGCTTGACCACCCAGCCCCATGGTGGTGGTGGTTTGAACTTTGCCGGTTTTATTTAAAGCGACACGAATTTTTTTCACAAGCATGTCGGTGTCCAAATGCTGACTAGTGTTGTTAACAATTCGGCTAATCGCAAGTATAGCAGGCTGCCCACCAGGCGATTCTAGCTTTCCAGCATTGATGACTCCTTCGATTAACGAGCCAACCATTGCATCCGCTGCATTCGCATAGTCTTGGATGTTGATATTTCCCACCGAGGTAATAGTGCGTGAGCCACTTGGGTCTACGTAGGTTGCTTGAGGGCTGGCACAGCCCGATATCAAAAAAGAAGCGAAACCAAGTGACCAAAGAATTTGTACGGGTTTAGGTGATTTCATTTGTTTTTACCATGGTTGATATTTTGGTAATTATCTTGTGCTCTCAATTAACTTAATGCGGAAATCCTTTGCGGTAGCTAATGGTGCAACCGCGCTGATAAAGATGCTCTCGCCCCCCTCGATTTGGCGTGAGATTGCAGTGGTGATAGGGCTATACACTTGATTCCCGGTAGCATCAAACCACTCAAAACGATAGTTAAAACTTTTCATCGATCTAGTGGTATTTAGTAATTCAACTTGGACTTTTAAAAACTCGCCCGCAGTTTCGTTTATGCCAACAATGCGTACGGCGCGGTTCAGGCTTGAATCGGTGATTATGCGTTTATCATTTACCATCTGTCGCTCACCAACAGGGGTTGCCCGTTCGACGGTGTTTACGGTGGTGGCACAGCCCGTGAGCAGCAGGAGGCCCGCGCCGGCGGCGAGGATGAGTTTGGGTTGGGGCACGAGCATTTTCATTTGAGTTTTACTTGGGTGACAATCAAGGGAGTGTAGGAATTAATGGCTTTGACGTAGATGAGGTTGACCGTCCCATCTCCGACTGTGACCTCCGTCTTCATCTGACCGTCGCCTAACACGAGCTTTCGATCGGCGGGAGTGGCGATGCGGCAAACTTGAAACTCCTTCGGCAGCGTGGTCCATGTGCGCGTGTCGGCGATGTTCGTGCCAGCGTCATACAGCGCGTTCCCGAGGATCGAGGCTAGCTCGGCATAACTTCCCCCGGCTTCCTTCGCAGCCTTGTTGCTAAAGTAAGTTTTCACCGCTTTGGCCAGAGTGGTCACCATGGTTTTGGTGATGATCGTCGGCAGTTCATCCTTGAACTCGCGCCCGATGATAGCGTCCATGTTCGCTAGCGACGCCGTGGTTTCTTTGGTCTCTCCCGCAGTCACCTCCAAGTGGGAGAGGTGGCCGTCCTGCGGCTTGAGCGTAGGAAAGGCAGCTCCAGTGTAGGACACCCCCCTGACGCCGACGAGGATCAGTGGCAGATCAATCCGAATTTGGTCGCGCATCGGAGCTATGCCAGTCTCAAACAATACGTAAGTGGTGGCTGTTTGAGCCTGACCCGCGAGTGATTGCCTAATTGTTTCTTGATCTTGTTGAATAAATTTATTGTCTTTTGACATCGCAGCAACTTGATCAAATGACGTTTTAGCGAGTTCTTTATCTGCTGGCCCAGTGGCAGTGGCCATGAAAAAAAGTCCGTGCAAATAAAGAGCAGCAGGATTCTTGTAAATAGCCTCTGCTTGCCATTTATCCAAAAAAGCATAGTTCCCTTCTAGCTGAGACTTTAGCTTTGGATTCTCTCTCGCCTTATCCGCAGCTTCTTTACCTTTCTCGTCTTTCGCCGCCGCCGCCTCGGCTTTTTCCACGCGCGCCTTGTTGATTTCCACCGCTTCCTCCTGCCGTTGCAGGGCGCGGTTGAATTCGACGCGCGCCTTGTCTGGTTCGCCGAGGTGAAGGTAGTTCAGCGCCTTGTAAGTGTTGAGCATGATCTTATCGTAGGCGTAGCCCTCGTAAGGCAGTTGAGCCTGGTTTGACAGCAGCGCCACGGCTTCGCTGCCGACCTTGACCTTAGCCCCCTCGTCAAACTTGTTGATTTTCTCCTCTGCCGCTTCGAACGCCGTGTTGCTTTCCTTGAACTGTCCGTCCGCCCGTAGGGCCGCGCCTTCTTCCAAACGCCAGATCACGGTGTCCTTGCTGTCCTTTTCCTTGGCCGCCTTGACGCCGAACTCGGCGGCAGCGGCCTTGACTTGACCTTGCCGCCACAGGTCGGAGCTCTTTTTGTTTTGCGTCGAGTAGGTTTGGCACCCGGTGGCGAGCGTCAGAGCTAGGCAGCTCAACACTGCCAGGCGGAATCCATGAGTTGTTTGTGTTTTCATTCGTCTGTTTTCGGTTTGCTGCAAATCCTCTCCCTGCGGGAAAGTGTCATTGGGCCGGAGCCTTCTTGGGCGGTGGCAGCCGAAGGATGGCTCCGTTAGTAATTCCGTTGTCCTCCAATGTTTCCGCCGTGGCGGTTTTGGGCTGCACGCTGACGATCCGGGCCTTGCCCACCAGGACTTCTTCCTTGCCCAGCGATTCTTTGGTGTCCGGATCAAACAACTCCTCACCCACAGCGTAAACGTTCCAGACTTGGTCCACCGAGATGCCCGTGCCGTCGCCGCGATTGACAGTGATCTGTTTGTCGCGTTTGGCGACCACTTTGGCGGGAAAGATAACATCCGCCACGCGGTTGGCGATGCGGTCCGCCATCTCCCGTGCGATGGCCACCAGCAGTTCGTCGCTCAGTTCGCCGTCATTGACCGAGAAGCTGCGGTTCTCTGTGATGTCCTTCTGGCTAGTTTGGAAATTGGCCGACTCGAGCAGCTTGCCGGTGGTGGAGTCATAAATTTTGCCGACGGCCGAGAGCCGGATGGCCCGTTTGGTCGCGCTTGTGCCGATGCCTTGAAACGTCGCCTTCTCCACGAAGTCCTGAAAATCATCCACCGTGGCGATGAGGACGTATTTCGCACCTACGAGCTTGACTGCTTGGTTGCGTTTTTATCCAGCGTGTCCACGTTGCCCGACGCGGCCAAGGACTGCTCCCGCAGCACGTCCTTGAGATCGCTGCGTCCAACGATCTCAAATTTGCGCGTGGCGTTTATCCGGTCAATCAACTGGCTGTCCATGGACTGGAGCACGCGGTTCATCTGCGTGGTCTTGCCGGCTTTGGCTGTGGCTTCCACTACAGCCGGATTTGGGCGGATGGCCAACACACCCAAGGTCGCCTTCTCCTGTGCATACAGGAGCGGGTTATAGGTAGCCAGCAGGCCAAGGGCAAACAGGATGGAGGAAGAAAATACGGTTCTCATAGCTGCGGAGGTCTGAGGTTATTTGAAGAGCTTGATTTCTGGCGCGACTAGCGGCGTGTTCGTGGACTTGTTTTGGATATCAATTCGGAAGCCGCTCTGCTCGAGCAGTTTGGCCTTGCCCTCCATGATTTTGACCTCGGCATCCGTGAGCTTGCGGTTATTTTCTAACTGCTGCAGGAAGCCAGTGTTGTCCTTCCAGCGCTGGTAGCCGGCCTCGGTCATTTGCAGGGACACCTCCAGCAACTGGCCCTCGAAGCAGTTGATGGTTCTCACCCAGTCCCGGAAGCCCTCGCGCGAGAGGCGCAGCTTGTGAAGGCCGGGCGGGACGTTGAACGAGTTGGGAGCCGAGCCGATGGAAACCCCGTCCAGGTCCACGTTTACATCCATCGCCTGGGCGGCGGTGAGCTGGCCGCGCACCACCGGCTTGCCATCTTCTCCGATTTCAATCTTGGGGACGGTGATGGGCAGATTGGCCAGATCGGTCATGCGGGGGCTGATCGTGACCTTGACGAAGTTGGGCCGGGTCGCCACGCCGGCGGCGATCACGGCACCGCGCTTGCCGATGTGCTCGCACACTTTCAACGAGGCTTCGTCGAGCAGTTCGTTTATCACGTCGGAGTCCTGTGTCGTCAGGTTGGGCGTGAAGCGCGTCGTCTTTCCCACGCGGACCGTGTCCCCCATGAAAGCGCCTCCGCCCCACCCCTCCACGATCTTGTAGCTCACCCGCAGGATGTGGCTCAGATTGACGGTTCGAACGCTCAGATCCTTGTCCTCGTAGTCTTTCTTCTCGCTGCCCAGCGATGCAATCGAGACGTGCAGGACCAGGTCCGCGCCCAGGTTCTGCGCCAACCGCAGCGCGGAGGTGTTATCGGTGAGCAATTGATCCAGTTCCGCTCCGGCTGTTATTTGCTTGGTGGAATTCAACTTTTCGGAAGAGTAATTTTTTAACGCATTAATCGCGATCTCTCGGTTTATGAGTTGGAAGCCAAGACTGGCCACTCGGCTGCTGATTAAATCTTCTAATACTACTACCTTTGCATCCATCCCCTTACCAGCTCGATTATCAACAAAAATAGCGGCTTTTCGGATAGCAGGGGTAGTTGTTGGTTCTGCAGAAAGGACATTGTATACGCCCGCAAAAATTAGTGCTATCAGGTAACCAAGGTTACGATGTTTCATGATCATTCTTTTAGTGAAAAATTGGGATAAACAAAAATTTATATTATGAAACCTCGCACAAATCGCCAATGAAGCAAAACAAATCTTTAAAACTCTAAAATATTCAGGCTGCGACAAAGATTATTAATTTTTTGTCTAAGCAATTTTTGAACTTACCCAGTAAAACGGCTATAAAAAGATGCCACCTACTTTCATTGCTGGGCCAAGCGGTTTGCTTCAAGGTCGCTTCCATCGCGCGGCGTCGCCAGCCGCTCCCATCGCGCTTGTGCTGCACCCAAATCCCAAGTTTGGCGGGACGATGAACACGTTGGTGGTGTACTCGCTATTTACCACGTTGCAAGACGCGGGCTTCAGTGTGCTGCGCTTCAACTTTCGCGGGGTGGGACGCAGTACGGGAGAGTTCAGTGGTGGGGCAGGGGAGTTGGCTGACGCTCAAGCTGCTTGGGCTTGGCTGTGCGCGGAGTGCCCACAGGCCGGAGCGAAATGGGTCGCGGGCTTTTCTTTCGGCTCTTGGATAGGGCTACAATTGCTGTTTAAACAGGGCGGTGTGGATGGCTTCGTTGCTGTCGCGCCGCCGGCAAATAACCTGGATTTCAGTTTTGTCACGGAGTGGCGGACCCCAGGACTGATCGTGCATGGTTCCGATGACTCGCTGGTGCCGGAAGCGGTGGTGAAGGATTTGGTCGCGCGCCCTTTTGCGCCCTCAGTGGTGGTAGATTTCGTGTCGGTGCCGGGTGCAAGCCACTTTTTCGACACGGGGCAGGAGGAACTGGTGCGTGTTGTGCGCGAGCGCATCACGCGCATCGATTGAATACGCAAAATAATTCGTCTCCGACGCGCTTACTCGAGGTGAGTTGGAGATTGAATGCGTCGGTTAGTGCCGCGAAGCCGCGTCCGTCGGCGATGGTGGGCGCTTGGCGTCCTCCAATGACCCTCGGGCAGATGGTGAGGTGAAATTCGTCTACGAGGTCAGCCCGGAACAGCGCGTCGTTCAACTCACCGCCGCCTTCGCAAAGGAGACGCTTCACGTTCCA
>Ga0194116_10005056_pt1 | contig 14686 bp, 12 predicted proteins | sample TA2MahsurfametaG_4_FD_148617 | JGI IMG/M metagenome (GOLD analysis project Ga0194116, IMG submission 148617) | Freshwater microbial communities from Lake Tanganyika, Tanzania - TA2015008 Mahale S9 surface | ecosystem: Environmental > Aquatic > Freshwater > Lake | place: Tanzania: Lake...
CATATAGACATTATGGAAAGTCTGTTTGTTTACTTTGGCCTACGTTGTGTGATGTTTGTCGACGACTTAAATGACTTAGATATGTACTGATAAACTGATTCTAAGCCAGTAAGGGCATCCAGTCAGTAAATCTGGCTTTATGTATCTTTTATCCAATGCTTTACTGACTTTTGAATTCTGAAATGAGGATATTGGCTTAATGCTTGTTGCAAAATGTGTCTGTTCACTGAGGTTGGATAACGAACATGTTGTCAATTTGAAGCCTCTTCTCTTTTCGGATTTGAGTGATTTTGAGGGTAGGGCAAATCTTGTCAAGTGTTCTTGCGGGCTGGTTCAGAAGATTTTGAGTCCTGAATACGTTGATGAGTTGGAGTCCTCATACCGTCATTACGGTAAGGAAATTAACTCGACCGCCAGAATAACTCCTCTTCCCGTATTAGAATTTGGCTCTAAGCACGAACTCATATCCAATTGGATCGTACAAGAGTTGCGAGAAGACAATAAGGAATTTCCTGAATTGCTAGATTGGGGCTGTGGAAACTTAGACTTGCTATGCAAAATAAAAGAAAGGACATCGGAACGATCAATAAAATTATCAGGGTTTGACAAATTTTTGAAGCCGATTATCAAGTCCCAAAATTTTGGCATTGATTTCCTAGAGAGCATGTCTGACTCGAGGTCAAGAGACGTACTCTATGACTATGTATCAGCGATTCATGTGTTAGAGCATGCAACGAACTTACCAAGAGAAATCGAATCCATACTTTCTGTTCTCAAAGATGATGGAAAGATATTTATTCAAGTGCCGAATCTCGACGCAAATCCTTATGACATCTATGTCGCTGATCACACCCACCACTTTACTTCTAATTCTTTGTCTAAGACATTAGAAAAGCAAGGCATAGAGATTCTAAGTTTGGATTCAAGAATAAGTTCGAAAGAAATTAGCATTTTGGCTCGAAAGGGAGCTTCTAGCCCGGCTCATATTGGTAAGACTGACTCGAGTAATAGTGGTAATCAAGGGTTTGATTTTAGCGAAGAACCCAAAACTATCGCTTTTTATGAGTCTTTTGCAAACGAATGGGTACGGGCGATAAGGGGTATTGAAAACAATAAGATAATAGCAATCTATGGGCTAGGTATAGCAGGGGCGTGGATGTTAAAACTTTGCAGGGAACTCGCTCGAGAAGTCTCCTATTTTATTGATGATAATGAACAGCTTTCAGATTTTACCTTCAAAGGTATTCCGATTCTAGATAGTCGCTTATTTGTTAATAATGAGGCTATATCAATGGTAATAATCCCGTTTAGTAACGAAGTGGCAAGAGAGAAGGGTAAGAATTTGTGGAAGATAGGTGTGAGTTCCTTGTTTCTTAATTCAACTTTAAACAGAGTTGATGTTTATACGCCGTCATAACAATAATTTATTTTGGTTGTTTGGCTGTTGAAACTTTAGAGTTTGTTGATTGCCGTAAGTTGATGGCGAATAGTGGTAGTCTGCCGTTATGGTTGATAAAGAAGAGCAATACGATTCTGACTTTGATTCGTACGTCAAGTTAGGCGCGGTGAAGCTAGGACCAATGGTATCGGGAACCTGGAGAAATGATCCAAGAAGACTTGGGATAAAATTAAGTAGGTACAAAGTAGTCGCAAAAATTCTTAAGGATCAAGAGCGGGTCTTGGAACTGGGATGCGGCGATGGGTGGGCATCAAAATTAGTTTGTCGAGAAGTTAAAGAATTTCATGCGTCAGATTTTGATATTAGGTGGAAAGAGTTCGTAACCGAGTCACTCGGGGCTGAACCCAACTTTTGCGGTTTCTATGTTTTCAATCCTCTAAAAGGCACCATAAATTCACGCTTCAACGCGATTTTTGCTCTGGACGTACTTGAGCATATTGCCCCAGTTCAGGAGGAGGATTTTCTCCGTAGTAGTATTAAACTATTAGAGCCCGATGGAGTAGCCATTTTTGGTATGCCTTCTATTGAGTCTCAAAAATACGCTAGCGAAGCTTCTAAGCAAGGCCATGTGAATTGCCAGTCAGGCGAAGACTTCAAAGTTAATCTGAAGAGATTCTTCAATCAGGTAATGTTATTTTCTTTTAACGACGAAACGCTCCATACAGGTTTTTATCCCATGGCTCACTACTTATTGGCGGTTTGTTTTGGGCCCAAACTCTAACAAAACTACTCCTTATCAATTGTCTTATGCTGAAAAGTCGCGTCTTCAAAGGGGCTTTGCTGTGAACAGACCATACTCCCCCAGAATGAATTAGAAGAGCCTGCGATGAATAAATGGTCTTTGAGGGCAACAGCTATCAAGAGTATTCTGTTCATGTCATATCTAAACTTCATCTATAGGTTGTTCTTAGGGCTATTCTACCGGTCCCAATTTAGCCGCGAGAAAAATCTTGGAGTTGAGATACATAATTCGGGAATTCTTGGCGTGGCTAAATGGAGTCATGGGAATGCTCTTTCAGAAGTCCGATTAGCGCACACAGACCTAAGCAACGGCAATTACTTTGACGGAATAAATAGACTAATTAACTTTCATGAATCACTGTACGAGCTTCACTCAGATTCTAATGGAAACTTTTATCCACCAATCCTCTCTAGGGAGTGGACAAATGCTTTCGGCCATATTCCAAATATTGGAAGTTTAATAAAACTGAAGGAAAAAGGCTATTTAGAAGAGATACCAAATAGGGCGATACTCTCCTCCGGATTTAAAGAAGTGCCAATACTAGAGACTTTTGGGAGTCATATTTCATTTCTCCCTGATCTAGGTGGATTGTCAACATGGAGCCAACTCCCTTCATTTTTGCATTTGTTTCTCGGGCAAAATGTAATTTGGACAAAGAAAAGTGGATTTGTCCCACTCGAATGGCAGATAGATAGACTCTATCGAGACTTAGGCGTGAGCGATTCGCGAGGACTACGATTTGATTTACCCTCCAAATACATGTGTGAGAGCGAAGAAATTCTCCGAAAGATAGGGTTCTTAGACTTCTCAAAGGACGAATGGTTTGTCGCTCTTCATATTAGAAATTCCGGAGACGCAAGTGCAAAAATCAGAGATATTGAAATAGAAAGGTTTCAGTTATTGGTTGAAGAAATCGGAAAACTCGGGGGTAAAGTCGCAAGAATTTGTACAGGGAGTTCCTCAAAGTTGCCAGATCTCGACTTCGTACTGGATTGTGCCCGCTTCCCCGATAGTTTGGAGAGGGTCCATCTTTATTTGATTGCAAAAGCAAGAGTGTTTGTTGGTACTGCCTCAGGGCCTTATGCTTATCCAAAGTTGTTTGGGACGCCATCTTTAGTCACGAATATGACAAACATAGGTCGCGCATGCTTTCCAAGTAGTTCGTTGCAAGAGTACTTACCTATGCGATTTTACAAGAGCGGGCGAGAGTTGAGTTTGTTTGACTTGTTACAAAGTCCGGCAGGTTGGGCTGACTGTTCTCCGGAAGTTCTGAAAAGTATGGATTTGCAGGCAATTCCTAACTCCCCAGAGGAGATACGCGATGCGTTTTTATCTATTCTTCGTCGAGTGACGGCTGATGAAGTTGGAGGAAAATCTAGTTTCCAACTTCGAGTCGACGAAATACGTTCCACTTTTGAGTGGACTTCAACGGGTAACTTTAGTGAGAGTTTTCTCCAAGATAATGAGTATTGGCTCTCCTAAATCCAAGGTAAATAGATGCTATTGACCAAAAAAGTAAACGTTTTAATACAGAAGGTTTTTATGCGTATATGTTGTTCTCTCTCGACTGAATCGCACAAATATCTCTACTGCTCTAAGAATTTCGGAGGGACTTTTGGGAAAGATTAAAATATCGAGTTCTCTTAACTTGGCAGGTCCAGCCTGACAAATCGGATCGGAAATTACTTCATCAAAAGTTAGCAGGGTGCCGTTTAACTTGTCGTAGTAAGTAGGTAAGAGTCCTACTTTACAAAGGGGAGATTCAGGGTGGGCTGATGCGGACAATAGGTTAACGTAAAGTACTGGCTTCCTGTAGAACAATCCTAAACAATCAATTCCTGCTCCAGTTGAAATGAGAAAATGCGAATCTTCTACTGCTTGGAAATCAGCAATATGGGTTGAAGAACAATCAACTTCGTCAATTTCAACATAGGCTAACTCTCCATCCAGATTCTCAAGACGGGTATCATTATGGCGACCTAACCGAACGACCAAATAACCAATTTGATTCAAGAATCTTATCGTAGGCAGAAATGAAGTTAATGGAGTGTGCCGCAGTGACTGCTTTTGCATTTCAATTTCATCACGGGCCAAACTGCGATCGAAACCAAGATCTCGAGCTACAAGACAGACGTACTTTTCTACAGAGTATTTAGAAAGAAGTTGGCAAATCGAGCGCTCAAAAACTTGATCACGTTCCGAAATAAAGAAAGGAGGAGGAGTGGAATGAATAAGGTGCAGGATTGAATCACGTTTTGAGTCGATCTGAGCATCTCGCTGTCGATATGCCTTAGACATACGCAGGAGGAGTCTATGCAAGTAAACAAACGGAATTCTGGGTAAGAATTGATGCCTTTCCAACAACCTGCCAAGAAAATACTCATTACAAATTTGTGATCCTCGCATATAGAAAACGAAGAATCTTTCTTTTTGTTGCAATCGGTTGATCTCAAACAGGACCTTTTCATAATCTTGAACTAGGTGACCGATTGAACCCGTTGGTAACAACACGAAGTGGAGCGGTATTCTCATCTTAGATCTTTGACTTTGAAAAGGCTTCCATAAAAATGGCGAGCTGGATCTTGCCCCAATGCTTCATCACACCCGCGCTCGCCCTTTGACGAAGAGATAACTCAATATCTGAGGCTATCTCATGCCCATTCCAGTGCGGCGATTGCAGGAAAGCTTGGGAATTTGAAATGTCAAGTATGAGATCTTGAACTGACTTTATCAATAGCCATGAAGGATGCCCTGTGAAACCAAGTTTGCGTTGTTTGTTGCGAACTGATTCTGGAACTACTGCGGGCATCAAATCTCGAAGTTTCTGCTTAGATCTATCTATTAAAAATTTGTCATCATCAGAGATAGAAAAAGAGGCTAGGACGAAACGCCAATCTAGAAAAGGAGATCGCACCTCCAGAGATTTTGACATCGACAACTTGTCAAAATTCTCGAGTATTTTCGGTAATGTTACGAAAGAAAAGTCTTGTAGAAGCATATAATTTCCAGCACCCATACTCTTTTTTTGTTTCTCAAAAAGAAATGGGTTATAGGTACAGTCGAGTCCGAAGCTTTTCAACCTCAAATCTATTTCCCTCTTCCAAGACTTGTGCCTTCTAAGTTTATTAGCTTCTGCTCGCATGCTCTCAATCAAATCTGTAAGGAAGTGACTGTGCAAAAGTGAGAGGGTTCCTTGACTGGAATGCCCATCCAAGGACAAAGAGATCCTCCTGGCTTTCAGCCAGGAATTGGGGCTTAATCGGATAAGGTTTTGAAGTGCTATCCGCCTATATTGCGACTCATACCCACCAAAAAGTTCATCACCTGCATGACCCTCAATGACCACTTTGAAACCAGCATCTGCAATATCTTTATAGTGGGCTAGTACGCCGATTCCCAGCGACTGGCTACCTTCTAACGCGTAGATGCTTTGCAGCAATAACTCTATTGAAAAGTTATCTTCTAAATTGGAAACTCGAAAATCTATCCCTAAAGCGCGGGCTGTCTTCGCAGCAAGGATGCTCTCATCTTCTATATCCGAGGTGCCCTGGGAAAAGGCTGTAACGGAATGAAATCCCATTTCTACTGCTCTTGAAATTATGAGCGTGGAATCCACTCCGGACGACAAGGAAAATGCTACCGGTACATCAGAGCGCATTCGCAGCCTTATGGAGGAGTCAAGAATTTCATCTAGAGAATCGTGAATTTCATGGGAGTTAGTCAATGAATTTATAACCTCATCTGGCGTGCTCCACCATCTCTTGAAAACAGTTTTCAGAGATTCTTGAGAAATTCGCAATAACTGGCCAGGGAGGATCTTGTTTACTCCAGCAAGAATAGTGTTCGGCAGGGCCGAAGGGAAGAGGTGCCCAAAATTAATCTCAAGCGGATCAATTTCAAAAGAGACTCCTTGTATTTTTGAGAAAGCCTTCAACTCAGAGGCGAAATATATTCTATTTTTTATCTGTGAATAGTACATAGGCTTAACGCCAAATCGGTCACGACAAACAATCAATTGCTTTTTTAAAGAGTCATAAATAGCAATTGCCCACATGCCGTTAAATTTGGGAAAACACTCTTCTCCCCAAGCGTGAAAAGCGTTTACTATAACTTCACCATCACCATTAGAATTAAACCTATATCCTAAACCAATCAGTTCAGTTCTTAATTCCAAGTAATTGTAAATCTCACCATTAAATACAAGTGTGAATCTCTTTGAATTATCCGTCATTGGCTGCATTGCTTGGTCTGAAGTATCGATAATCGAAAGTCGATTGAATCCAAGAAAAACGGACTCTTGTGATTCAGTTAGAACTCTAGAATCGTCGGGGCCTCTGTGCTTTAGTGTGTCAAGCATTACCTGGGCTTCAGCGACATCAATTCTGTCATTAAGTCGCGATATGACGACCAAGATTCCGCACACAGGGCTACTATAGTGAGAACATGGTCCAAAGTTATTTTGACGAAATGGCAAGAATTCTCTCTATGCATTCAAGTGAAATTATTGACCAAATAGTTGAGAAAGTGAATGAGACGTTCCTTAATGGAGGACGTCTGTTTGTATGTGGTAACGGAGGGTCTGCGGCTATTTCCATGCACTTAGTCACTGATTTAATGAAGATATCAATCGATACAGACACAAGGGTTTTTGCGCATGCATTGGGAACAAATCCTGCATTAATGACAATGATATCCAATGATTACGGGTTTGAGAATAGTTTTTCCCTAGAATTGAAAGCGTGTGGTCGAGAAGGGGATGCGCTCTTAACGATTTCATCTTCGGGGAATTCGCTAAACATTTTGAATGCAGTAAAGCATGCTACTGACTTTGGGATAGATACGATTTGTTTGGTTGGATTTGATGGCGGGTCCCTTTCGCGTTCCTGTAAAATCTGTTTACACGTAGAGACGCCGCTGGGTCAGTACGCTTTAGTAGAAGATATGCACTCAATGATTTGTCACGAAATTGCAAGTAGATTCCGAAGAGCACTCGAGAGCAAGTAACTTAATTTGATTAACTGTGCGATAGTCGGTTGCGGCAGAATTGCGCACAGGCATGCAGCAATATTGAATTCAAATCAATTATCGAGCTTGCGTTTGATTGCGGGGGTTGAACCAAACTCAGCAAGGAGAATAGATTTTTCTGAAAGTTACGGTATTAATGTTTTCGAGAATATGGATGACCTTCTTCATCATCACCACAAAGATATAGACTTAGTTATAGTTTGCACCCCTTCAGGGACTCATTATGAAGTCTCACGCGAGGTAATAGAAGCAGGATTGAATGTTTTGATCGAAAAACCAATCTCTTTGAGAGTTTCCGATGCAAATGATTTAGTAGAGCGGGCGAAGAGGCGCGGTGTGAAGTTGTATGTAGTAAAACAAAATAGGTTCAACGACGTTGTAAAGTCCGCATATTCATCTTTTTCTACAGGAGTGTTTGGAAGACCATATCTTGGGAGCATAAGATTGTTTTGGAATAGGAATCACGCTTACTACAAACTTGATGAGTGGAGGGGTACTTGGAAATACGATGGAGGAGCCTTAATTAATCAGGCGATTCACCACCTGGATATTCTGCAATGGTTTTTGGGAGACATCGAATCTGTTTTCTCTTATGGCAATAATTTCACTAATCCTCGAGGTGCCTGGGACTCAGTTTGTGCGTCTATTCAATTCAAGAACGGGGCGCTGGGTTCGGTCCAGATTTCTACAGCTACCCAGCCGCGAGATCTCGAAGCCTCTTTCGCTTTTCTTGGGAGCGAAGGGACATTTGAAATCGCAGGAAAATCACTTAATGAGTTTCGATACTGGGAAACACCCTATCGTCCGGAGCTGGCCGATTTGGTTAAAAGGTCTGAAACTGCTCCACCCGACATTTATGGCTATGGGCATTTGGAGATGTTGCAGAATGTTGCCCTTAATTTGGGGAACGGTACCGGTTATGTGGTCGAGGGTTCAGAGGCAACTAAAAGCTTAAAGTTGGCATCAGGAATATTGCGTTCCATTGAGACTGGACAAGTAGTGAACTTCAAAGACTTTCAAGAGTCGTCGCTGCTTGGAAACTAATCATGTTCTCAATAAAACAGGTTGACACATATTGGCAATATCTCCAGATCAAAGATGAATTAAACGTCAAATTAGAAATTCTTCACAGAGAAGGTGATTATATACAAGGAGCTTGGTCTCAGGAGTTTGAGAATGAATTTGCAAAGTACTTAGAAATTGAAAATTTTGTGGGTGTCGGTAATGGTACGGATGCATTAGAGCTAATTCTAAAGGGCTTGCAGTTACCACCAGGTTTTGAGGTAATTATTCCGAACATGACTTTTTTCGCTACCTATGAAAGCGTTATTAACGCAGGCGGACGTCCAAAGTTGGTAGATGTAAATCGAAATGGTGTGTTGGACCCCGAAGTTGTGGAAGCGGCAATAGGCGAAACCACTTTTGCGGTTATCGCCGTTCACTTGACAGGGTATCCCTGCAAAATGAATTCCCTGAAGGAAATTTGTCAAAGACGCTCAATCAAACTTATAGAGGATGCCTGCCAAGCGCACAATACATTAATTGATGGAAAGCCGCCGGGTCACTTAAGTGATGCGGCAGCATTCAGTTTCTACCCTGGTAAGAATCTTGGTGGTATGGGTGATTCGGGGGGAATAGCAACAAATGATTTGAGTTTAGCTAGTGACCTGAGGCAACTGAGAGATCATGGACGAACGAGCAAGTATGATCACAAACAGGTAGGCAGGAATTCTCGATTGGATTCAATTCAAGCTGCAGTTTTACTGTCGAAATTGAACTTTTTATCAGTTTGGCAGGAAAAAAGGATTAGGAATGTTACTTATTTGAGAGAGTTACTCTCGGAGGTTAATTTAAGTATGCAAGAAGAAGTTGATTTGCCCAATAAACATGGAAATCACTTATTTCCAATTTTTCTCGAGGGACGGGATTTTTTATTCGAATACCTAAGGAAGAACAATGTTCAGGCCGCAATCCAGTATCCAAGAACCATCAGCAGAATTGTCCTCAATGAGGACAATTTCAATCACAGTCGGCGATACTCTAAGGAAAATCTTTCACTCCCAATCGGAGAACATCTTGATGTGCAAGACATGCTTAAAGTTGCAACTTTAGTAAAAGAATTTGTGGCGAAAAAACAATGAAAATTGCAAAGTTCAATACGATTGGTAATCCAAAAATCATGCTCTCGGCCTACCAAGAGGTCATCGCGGCTGAAGACTACAAGTCAGCTATCTCGCGTGTAGTCGACAGGTTTCCTCCACCTAATTTTATTTCACGTCATTTGAATGAGCAAGGTGTGAATATAGAGGAATTCTTCTATGATCTGATGCCTATTCAAAGACTATGGCTTGAAGAATTTGGGACGGCCAGCACACTAGGAATTAGAAATAAAAGGTCACAGGTACTAACTAATCAGATTAAGTACGGAGGATTTAATGCAGTAGTTTTCCAAGGTGCCCCACCACCTTTTACAAGCGAGGGGTGGATGCATGTTCGAAAAAAAAATACCGAACTCGAACTCGTAATAGCTCATTTAGGTCACACATTCAACCCAGATTCACTTAGTGGCGTTGATTTGATTCTGTGTGCGAGCGACGAGCTCACACATTATTACAGAAGTTACGGCCTACGCGCTGAAACATATTTACACTCTTTCCCAAATCACCTTTTTACTCATGCGACAGATTTTCAAGTCAGAGAGTTCGAATTTGCATTTGTTGGAAGTTCAGGATTCAAGCTACAGTCTCATCAAAAGAGATTGGCTTACTTACAGCACCTATCAAGGGATTTTCAAATTGAACTGTTTTTAGACAATCAGGATAACATCGTTTTGCCCCCTTCAATCAGTTTTTCAAATGGAGGAACTTATGAATTTCGATTAAGGGCAAGTGAATTAAGATCTAAGATTTTTGAAAAACTGGGTTTTTATGATCGCAAGAAACTGCTAAGTCAAAAGGCAGATATACCGCATAAGCTATTTGAATCACTTAGGGATGCTGTTTATGGTCTGGAGATGTTTAAGATATTGGGGAACACCAAACTAACCGTTCAAATCCACACATCGGCCACTAGTTCTGCCGGTGCCATGAGAATTTTTGAGTCAGCAGGGGTCGGTACCTGCCTGATCAGTGACGGAGTAAATATGGGAAAAATTCTTGTTCCTGATAGTGAAGTTGTCATGTTTGAATCGGAGGACGAGTTACATCGTAAGTGTAAGTATCTTTTGACCCATCAAGATGAAATGCGGCAAATCGCCGAGAACGGCCAAAAAGCTGTGCTGAAGAGGCATTCAACTCAGGTGAGAGCAAAAGAGTTTCTGGAAATAACAGGATTAAGACGTTAAGGTTGCTTCGTAAGTAGGAATTCCCTGATGGTGTCACGGAAGACTTGAGTACTATCCTCCCAAACCAGCTGAATTAAATGAGTCTCTTTTCTTATATTCGGTACTCTTTCAACGCCACGAAAAATAAACTTCGTGTCACTAATGAAATTTTCAAAATTAATTTTCGGTTCCAACTCCTCTAGAAATATCTTAGCAATCTCGAAATAGCTTAGCTCATTAAGGCACCAAAGCTCAAAAACACCAAAGTGATTATCAAGAATACATTGGACGACCGCGGTTGTGACATCATCAATATGAACAGGGTTGCAAACTGCCGCTGAAGATACTTGGATTTTTTGTCCCGTGGAAAGACAATCTAGCCAGTCTCGGTATTGCAAAAAATCTTTACTTACAACTTTGCCAGGTCGAAACACTATAGATTTACCATATAAAGCGCAGATTTCCTCGATGTCTAGTTTGTGATCTACATAGTTCATGGTTGCGGAAGGAAAACTAGATTCAACATTTTCAAGGAATTGAGATACACGTGAACTGGAAAAGTAGACGACTATTTTTCCGCTTTCAAGTGCCGTCCGTACCAAATGGGCTTCGTTAACCATAAAGTTACGGCCTCTTTCACTTGAATATTCGGAAGCATTCAACCCAGCCGCAAAGACAAAAATATCTACATCCCAAATGTCTTTGGGGAGTATTGGATTTGGGCTTGCTAGATCTACTTGATAGTGAGACGCTTCTTTATTTATCGACCTAGACCTATTTGACTGGGCTACCTCGACTCCGAAACTTTTCAAAGAAGTGATAATCCTGCTTCCAATTGCCCCCGACCCACCAAATACGTGAATTTTCGGAGGTAACATAACTCGAATTTTAACCATCTAAACGAAGTGATGAAATTACGTTCAATCCAATTATTGAAGCATCAGTATTGAGAGCACACGGGGTAAGGTGGGACAGTGCGAAGGGTTTCACTAGTTACAGGAGCCGCGGGGTTCATTGGAAGCCACTTAGTTGATTCGCTTTTGCAGAAGAATCATATTGTAGTAGGCATTGACAATCTAAGTGTTGGACAAGCGAAGAACCTTGAACACATTTCAGACAAGAACTTTACCTTCGTGAAAGCAGATGTACTTGACTTGAAGGCAGAAATGATGCCCTTCCAGCCAGATAAATTTGATTACATATTTCATTTAGCTGCCTTAGCTGACATAGTTCCCTCTATTGTTAATCCTGGTTTATACACTAAAGTCAATGTCTTAGGAACCCTAAATGTCTTGGAATTTGCACGACAATGTAATTTGGAAAAATTCATTTACGCAGCTTCTTCCTCTTGCTATGGAATTCCAAATCACTATCCAACTTTGGAAAGTGCTGAAATAAAGCCCGAATACCCCTATGCTTTATCAAAATATCTAGGTGAGCATCTCGTGCTACATTGGGTAAAAATTTATAATCTACCAGCGTTAAGTTTAAGATTTTTTAATGTTTATGGTCCGAGAGCGCGGACCTCAGGCACTTACGGAGCCGTGTTTGGAGTTTTTTTAGCCCAAAAGATGGCGGGTCAACCACTCACAATCGTTGGAGATGGAAACCAAACTAGAGATTTTACTTTTGTGTCAGATGTAGTGGACGCCGTAACGGAAGCTGCCTTTAGTGACATTCAAGGAGAAATATTTAACGTTGGTTCAGGTGGGACATATTCTGTGAATCTTCTTGCTTCCTTAATAGGAGGCGACACTATTAATATTCCGAAGCGACCCGGTGAGCCCGATTGCACATTTGCAGACATATCCAAGATTAGGTCCGCCTTGAATTGGCATCCAAAGGTTAGTTTTGAAGCGGGAGTGAAGTTAACTCTGGAGCAGAAAGAGTTATGGAAAGATGCTCCGGTATGGACTCCCAAACAGATTGAGAGTGCCACGAGAGAGTGGTTTCAACTTCTAGGAAATAAAAATTTGGGTAGATAGCCATGAAACTAATTACGTCTATTGAGAATGTGCCAATCGCTGTCTCGTCGCTTCGAGAGCGACTGGGCTCAAAAGCAAAAGTTTCACTTTGTCATGGCGTTTTTGATCTTGTACATCTTGGGCACTTAGAGCACTTCAATCAAGCTAAGTCGCAAGGAGAAATCCTAGTTGTGAGCGTAACAAGCGACCGTTATGTGAATAAAGGCCCAGAGAGACCTTATTTTAGTGAATTCCAAAGAATCGAATTTCTGGGCGCTCTAGAGATAGTCGATTTAGTTTTCATTTGCGACTCTGAGTCCTCTATTCCAGCCATTGAATATGTCAAGCCAGACTTCTATTTTAAAGGTCCAGACTATAGGAACATGAGTGATGACATAACTGGAAAGATTTATGAAGAAAAGCGCGCTGTTGAACTAAATGGTGGACAACTAGTGTTCACAGAGGGATTTACTTCTAGCAGCACTAAGCTCATTAATTCTTCGCTAGCAGCAAGAGATAGTGAATTGAGAAACTGGGTTGCGGAATACCGAAAAAAGTTTTCAATCACTGAAACGTTAAGTTGGGTGGACAAACTAGGGAAAGTTTCCCTTGGAGTCTTAGGCGAATCTATCATCGATGCCTACACTGCAACTTTACCACTTGCAAAATCGTCTAAGGATCCAATTCTTGCTTTTCAAAGACTTAGTACTGAGAGATATTTGGGTGGAGTGTGGGCGGTCGCTGATTCCTGTTCTGAGTGGGCTCAAGCGGTAAAAGTTTTTACAGTTACTGGTGGCGACTTTTTAGAACTTGATTTACTAAATGAAAATGAAGTCAAGTACGAAGTTAATTGTTTAACTGATACCGACCGACCGTCGATCTTAAAGCACAGATTTGTTGATCAGCTTTCCGGTAATCGAGTTTTTGAGTATTACGAATTCAAGAACGAGTTGATACCCCAAAGTATCTCACACGAGCTTTGGAAAAGCATTTGCGAGCAAGGCTTGAACAGCGCACTGATCTTGGTTGCAGACTATGGGCACGAAATTTTTACTCATGATTTAATTGACAGGCTCTGTAATTCTAATTCTTTTCTTGCAGTGAATACACAAGCAAACGCTGGTAATCGTGGATTCAATACGTTCAATAAGTATTCTAGGATTGATTTTTTAAGTTTAAATGGTGGAGAACTTCAACTTGAACTAAGGAATAAACAATTGCAGTATCAAATTGTTGTACCGCAAATCATGAAAGAAAAGAAGTGCAAGAATGTTGTAGTGACTCTGGGAGCCTCTGGAATGTTAGTTTTTGGGAAAAACGGTGAATTTTGTGAAGTCCCCGCTTTCGCATCGAAAGTAGTCGACAAGGTCGGAGCTGGCGATAGTGTGCTTGCAATTTCTTCGATGCTGTCATACTTGGACGCTCCCAAGGAGGTTATTGCGTTACTGGCTAGCATTGTTGCGGCACATGAGGTTGGTCAGTTGGGCCACCGTTCTGCGCTAAGTGCAGCTAGCATGAAAAAGTCGATACTAGGGCTATTAGGTTGAGAGGCATCAATGTCATCTAGAAGAGTTTTCATTACAGGTGCGGGCGGTTACGTTGGAGCAAGACTGGTGCCAAGTTTGCTTAGAGAGGGGTACTCTGTTGTTGCTTTCGATACTTTCTGGTACGGAAAAGAAGTATTTGATTCTCTAGAATCAGAGAGATTTCGGTTAATTGAAGGTGATATTCGAAATAGAGCACTCCTTGCTGACTCATTGGACGGCACTACGGATGTAATCCATCTTGCTTGTATTTCTAATGACCCATCATTCGATCTAAATCCTGAGCTTGGCAAGAGTATTAACCTTGATGCCTTCGAACCTTTGGTCCAAGTTGCACGAAACGCAGGCGTGAGAAGGTTTATCTATGCTTCCTCGTCCTCTGTTTATGGAGTGAAGGAGGAGGAGGAGAGGGTTACCGAGGAGTTATCCCTCGAGCCGCTCACAGACTATTCAAAGTTCAAAGCAATCTGTGAAGAGATACTTCTTAATTATCAATCGGATGACTTTCTATGCACTGTGCTTCGCCCGGCAACGGTTTGTGGATGGTCCCCACGGCAGAGATTCGACTTGTCAGTAAACATCTTGACTAATCACGCTATTAATAATGGAAAGATAAAAGTATTTGGAGGA
>Ga0194116_10005060_pt1 | contig 14677 bp, 7 predicted proteins | sample TA2MahsurfametaG_4_FD_148617 | JGI IMG/M metagenome (GOLD analysis project Ga0194116, IMG submission 148617) | Freshwater microbial communities from Lake Tanganyika, Tanzania - TA2015008 Mahale S9 surface | ecosystem: Environmental > Aquatic > Freshwater > Lake | place: Tanzania: Lake Tanganyika...
ATTATATAATCAATCTATAAGCTCTTATTTAATTCTTTTTCCGATAATTCTCAAAAAGTCTATTTTTTCTAAATTATTTATAAAAAATTCTTATACAGGTTTATAAAAATAAAAAAAAATTATTACGAAAAAAAATAAAATTAAATGAATTCTTATTTTCAACAAATAAGTGGGCTAATAAAATATATTTCAGTTATAGACAGAGATGTAAATTCACAAATAATAATAGAAATTAAAAACTAGAATTCACCGATTATTCTACTAAATTTAAGCGATAAAGAAAAAGAGATAGATTTTCAAATGTATACTTATTCATCATTAGATTTAATAGAAAATAAAGAACGTATTAAAAAATAAAAATAATAAACACTTTTAATAATAAAGAAATCAAACAATCACGTAACTCGCATGAAGAATATTTAGGCTTACTAATGCCATTTTACGAGTTTGAATATGATATGGGAGTTTATGGTTTTATAGGTAATAATGGAATTAAAATTGTTTGTTTGAAGAAAATCGAAAATAATGTTCAGGAAACAGCTTCAGATATCAAATTAAAGCAAGTAAAATAAAATTCAAAATTGACTTAATACTGAAATTTTTCAATTGAATTATTAATAATTAGTTATAATTATAATTTATTTCTTTAAAACAAAGATATGTAAAGAAATCTATTCCAAATTTATTAAATTACAATTGAACCCATTTTACGATAAGAAAGAGTTTTTCAAAGAGAAGAGTCAATTGAGAGAAAATTTTGCAAACCTGATAATTAATCTTGTCAAGCAAAATCAAATATTGTAAAGTAGATAAATACATAATAAAAAATAAAAAGTTTTAAAGAAAATCAAAGATAAAAAAGAAAAAAAAAAGAAATTTTAAACCAATAAATGACCAAATATTTTTAAATAACAAATTTCTATTTTTAGAAATATCTTCTAGAAAAAATATTTTTTGCAATTTTATTAATAATTTAAATTAGGCATTAATTAATTATATAAAATAATTTTTTTGGAAAAATTATTAATATTTAATTATCAAATTTTCAAATTAAATAAAATTTTAAATAACGTAACATTTTGTTACCTTATTTAGTAAATTTTATTAAATTTTCTCATATTTTTTAAAACTTTTAATTAAAAAAGATTAAATAAATAAAATTTAAATTAGTTTATCATTTTAATATTTTTTTATTGAATAGTATTTTATTTATAGTTAATAATCAAAGAAAAAACTTACTTATTCATGAAAAAATTATTTTTCCAAGAAACAATTATATTTTTTAAAATAATCAATAATTCAAGTAATATTATAGATCTTTTGTTTGAAAAAAAATCATCATTTAAAATTTAAGAATAAAAAATGCCTTTTCCATAATCTTAAAAATTTTGTTTAATAAACTAAAATTTAACAAAAAAATTAAAAATTTAATTTTATAATTTTATTTTTTATTGAAATGATTAAGAGTATTAGCTCGTCTAAAATTTAAACTCTTAGTATTCTAATTCATTAAGAATTAATAAATGCAAGTTAAAAAAAAAAAAATTTAAAAAGAAGCCAAATAAATATTGAAAAAAACTTATATTTTTCAGAGGAAAAATTTGTTTATTTTTTAACCATTTCTATTTAATAAAGCTAAAAATTTTTTATATGTATCTGGAATTGCTTTTTCCTCAAATTTTAAATCTTATTTGAACAAATATAAAGATCTTCTTTTTTATTTTTTTTAATAAGTATAAAAATGTATTAGTTCAATTTTAAAGATATATTTTAGATTTATAATGTGTAAATGTTAGATATTTACTTCTTTGAATATTTAGTTAAAAGTTTACTTTTTTCTTAAATTTATTTTTATATTTATATGATTTTCTTTATTTTCTTATTTTAAATTATTTTTATTTTTATTTGATATTTTTAATTTACTTATTTGAAATTTTTAATATTAACTATTTAGTTTGCCTTACTTTGAATTAAAAAATATAATAAAAATTAATATCTAAAATATAAATTAATAAAAGTTAATTTCCTATTTAAATTGTCTCGAGAAATATAAAATCAGACAAAAACTTAAAAGGTGATAAGATTATGAAACATAAATTACAAAGCAGCATATTTCTTCAACCGATAGACCAACATTTTATCTTCACCAAATCAAACTTACAAGAAGAAAAATTGACTTACCCTAATCAAAATGAAATAAAAATTGATTGTTTGGATAACTCTACAGAATCTGACTCAGGCGAAAGTAAAAACGAAAAAGATTATTTTTCTGAATCTATGTGCATCAGTATTAGAAAGATCTCTTCAATTGGAGAAAATTTAACAGAAGAGAAGAATCAGCAATTAGCCAAAAATGAAAATTCTGGAATAAATCTCAAAAAATCAAAGGAATCTCAATCAGATAAAAATTTCCATGTCCCTAATTTTCTTCTTTTTGATTCTGAAGATGAAATTGAAAAAAGTCCTTCTAGTACAAGCAGTAAAAGGGAACAAAATTTTGGTTTAAATTTGAAAAATTCTGAAGAATTTGATATTTCCAACATCAAAAAATTAAAGAAAAATAATAATTTCTTAAAAGATTTCTGTAATTTTTCGATTCGCGAAAATGAACAAACTAAAATAACTAATTTTCTTGATAGCGATTGGCGAAGCAAAATAAACGCCCAAAAATTTTTGAAGTTTAATGCGTTGAAAAAAAAGGTATTCGATAAAATGGTAAAAAGCCAAAAGAAGAAGAACAAATTTAAAAAAAATAATAATAATTATTTGAATAATAATAACAAAAACGAAGAAAAGTCTTCTAAAATGAATAATTGTATTAAAATTCCATTTTCAAATTTAAATTCGAATATGAAGCCAACTCAAAATATTTATCAGAATTTTAAAAATAATTACAATCAATCAAACATGAATAATATGAATAATGACAATTTTCTTTCCTCCAATAATTTAAATAATGCTTTCAATAAAAGAAAATTTAGCTATAATTTAAATCAAACTTTGATGAATCCAATGACTTTTCAAATAAGCAATCAACCCTTAAATAATATCGACTTATTTCCAAACTATGGCCTTCCTACACATGAACATTTAAATAATAATTTAAATTGTAACAATAATTTTCATAAATGTTCAAATCAAAATATTCAAAGATATCAAAGTAATTTTCCTTTAAATAATAATAATTTTTTTTATGATTTGAATAATAATAATAATGATCTCAGTGGCGCTAATTTTAATAATATTTCTAATGAAAAATTCAACAAAAATATTATAATTAATTTTCCAAGAAAAATTTCTGATAATATTATAAATTGTAATTATTCAAATTTTGGTATGAATCAAGGAAAGAATTTTAAGGTAAATAATAGCTTTCAAAGCAATTTTTACAATTAACTTGAATCGCTAATTAATAATTTTAAAAATATAAAAAATTACCTGTTTTCATTTTATATAATTATGTTGTGTAGAAAAGTATTTTTTCCATTGAATTTGAAAATAATACTGAATACGACATAAGAATGATAAGTATTTTTCTTGAGATTTTATGTTAATTTATTCATTGAAATTTTCTTTGTACATATTTAACAATAATAATTTTAATAATGTTATAAAAATGATTCATTATTTTTTTCAAAATTTTTCCATTGGGAATTTTCCCATTTATATGAGCAATCAAATTTAGAAAGATAAATACATATTGAAATAAATTAATTAGGATTATCTTTAGTCCATCCATTAAATATTTCGCTGATGGAATTTTAATTATTTATAAAAAATTAAATAATTTATTTCGAAGATTTAATACTATTTTTAATAATTAAAGCTAGAGTATTATATATAAATAAATATTATTTCTAAAAAATTTTTATTGATAAATAAATTTCATGAACAAACAATATCTTTAAAAGTTAATTTATTAAATTGAAGAAATTTATTCATAAAAATTTATTGTTTAAACTTTCATTTTTAATTGATAAAAGAATATAAATTCTTATTAGAAATTTATTCATTTATTTGAATAAGAAATATTATGATTATTTAAATTCAAATAATAATTTTTGTATTTTTTATATTTGTTTTTATTACTTTCATTAATATATTTACTACAGAAAACCCATTTTAATTGTTTTTAAAATAAACACCATTTAATTAATAATTAAAATTCATTGGCTTATGTTTAATTAAGAATCAAAGCAATTAAATAATATAATGATGATAACTACAATTAAAATAGATTAGATAAAATTGAAATTATAGATTTTTATAAATTATTTTATTTATTGGAATTAATAATCAAAAAATTTTGAATTTTGAAGAGAAAATTCATAAAAAAGAAAGAAAATTTATTATTCTTAATATAAAGACATTTACCTAATAAAGCTTACTGCTCAAAAATTAAAAAGTTAATCTGTTTCTATCATTATTGATTTAATAAGAAAAGAAATCTCAAAAATAATTTTTTTGAATAATTTAATTTTTCAAATATGACAACAATCAGGCCTTTTTCAATTTTTGATATGTTTAAGTTTAATAATGTAAATCTTGATATTTTGACAGAAACTTATCATACAAACTTTTATGGAAAATATAAAGCCATTTGGGGAGAATATTGTGTAAGTGCAGAAAATAGCTCTGGAATGATTGAAGGCTATGTACTTGGTAAATCAAAAGTTCTTCAATTGTTTTATATTGAGTTAATATTTTTAAAGCCTAATTATTATTGAAAATTAGAATTATATATTATTTATTTATAAGGAGATTTTTTTAATAATTTAATGAATAATTGTTTTAATCGAAGGAAAGGTTGAAGGAGATAAGATGGATGAAACGAAAAAAAACTGGCATGGGCATGTTACTGCAGTTACTGTTGCTCCTTACTTCAGAAGGCAAGGATTAGCAAGAGCTCTAATGGATTTCCTAGAAAATGTTTCAGAAAAAATACATAATGCATATTACGTTGATTTATTTGTTAGGTCATCAAATCCAGTGGCTATCGGTATGTATAAGAAATTGGGTTATGATATATATCAAACAGTTGATAAGTAATAAAAATTATTATTGTAGAGATTTTATTTTAAATAAATTTTAAAAACATTAATATGCAATTTCATTCTGTTATTGAATAATTTAAAAAAAATAGATATTATTCAGCAGATGGGGATCAACCTGCAGAGGATGCTTATGATATGAGAAAGTCTTTGAAGAGAGATAAAACAGGAGAATGCTCACTTCCGACTGGTAAAAAAATAAAATCATCTGAAATTGAATTTAGATAGGATTGTTTATTATAATACTTAACTAATTTGAATTTGAAAAAATAATTAAAGAAAATAAATTTGTTTTTCCTTCTGAAAAAAATATGAACATTCCTTTAATTAATAAAAATTTATTTTAAATTTATTTAAGAATAAAAGACAATTTATTGTGGTTAAATTTTTTAGATTTTATAAATAAACTTAAAAATCGACCTTTTTTAATTAAACTTTTTGGTTTCAATAAATTTTATAAAGTTCAAATTATTATTTTAAATTATATAAATTTAATAATAAGATAAACAAAATCACTTTAAATAAAATATCTTAAATTCCTATTCCATTTAAATTGAAATTTAAAGTTAATAAATGCCTGTATTTGAAATTAACATCTAAATTGCTTTAAATTTCATCTTTCGATTTTGTTTACTTTTTGATGTTTTGATTTTCGTCATTTTTAGAAACTTCTTTATCTAAAATTAAATATTCAATTTTAAAAAATATATTGATAAATAGAAGAGATAAAATATTTAAAAATTATTAAATAAAAAATGTTTCCGAATTGAAATTAAATAAATTACCATCAGCAAACGACTGATTAGATTTAGCACGAGCTTCAGAATAGCCGATTGTATCATTTATTGATTTGCCTTTAGATTCTGAAGATGCACCAAATTGAGTAGTTTGTCTTCCATTTGAACTAAGATTTGGATGATTACTATTATTTCTCTTTATTGGTTTTGAAAGACTTTTTTGAATTTTAAAACTGTTATTTGCATCTTTTGCTTTTTTATTCATAGCTCCAATTTTAGGATTATCATATACTCCCAATTCTTTATTAAATTGGTCTATGTGTTTAGTAATGTTATTAGGTCCATGGAATAATTCTTCCAAAATATTTTTACTGAATGCTTCAATATTTTCTTTCAATCTTTCTTCCTTTTCTTTCTTTAATTTTCTTGAGAATACATTGAATTTCCATTTTCTAATATTGTTTAAAACATATCTTGAACTGACTTTTTCTTTTGTAACTGTAATTAATTTAAGTAAATGATTCATCATTAAGAATCTATTTGCGCTTTCAATTTCTCTTAATTTTTTCTTTAAATAAGCTTTTCTCAAAAGAACAAAAGCGTTAGCTCTTACCATTGAACCAGACATAGTTTCCAGAAGTTTTGTAAATGCCCATCTTTTTTGTTTAGATGATAAGTTTTTAACCAAAGTAATGCATTTTTTGATTGGAGCAATAAAATTAATAAAGTCTTCTTTACGCTGTTCTACCATTTTATTAAAGAAAGGAATAAACAAACGAACTGCTTTTCCAAGTCCTTTTTCTGATTTTCCAAACAATAGATCGTCTTTTTTAGCTTGAACTGAAGTTTGTGTGAATTTTCCATCTTTTTTCATTGTATTTGGAGCCCTTTGAACTTTAAGTTTTTCGCTATAGGTATCACAGCTACCATGTTTGCTTTGTTTCTTAAAATTATTCCAGAAATTTTTCATATACCCTTCCTTGAATTCTAAATCTCTAACTTTCAAGAAAAGAGCACCCATATTAGCCAATAGTTTATAAACGTAAAATTTATAAAGTTTGTCCTTAAATGTTGAAATGCCATTATTATTAAGGTTATCGTGGTATTTTTTAAGTGCATCAGTAAGATCACATAAATCTCTATTTGCTTCAGCCTTTTGTTTTAGTTTCCTAAAACCTGAATGTAAAAGCACCAAACGAGCCAATCCTGCATAACGTTTGAAATCATGAGCACCAACAAATCTTCTAAATGCAATTTCTAGTAATTTTCTTCTGACAGATTCTAGAGCATTATCAAGTGCTTCATCCCTCTTTTTATATTTCAACATATTTAATCTCCAAAGTTTAGTATTATTTTTAAGAGTTTCCTTATCAACAATTCCGCAGGCACTTTTGAGTGCTTGCTTGATAAACATTAATATTAATTTTCTCTTTATATTTAAAAGCAAATCTCTTCCGTTTTTAGCAATATTTCTTCTATTAATGAATCGTACAAAGGGTTCAGTTTGTCTAAACAAGTTAATTTTTTCACTAAGCACATTAGATGAAAGGATTCCGTTTTTAGCTTGTAATCTAGAACCCCATTTTTGCCATTTTTTATTGAGATCATAACATCTTTTTTTCAGTGTTAAGAACTTGTCTATTGCTTTAATATTTTCTTTAGCCTTCAAAACATGGGCATTTCTGCACCATTCTGAAGCTGCTCTCATCTTAATTTCTGCTTGATCAAGAGTTCTACCAATTGCAATTCTGACAATGACATCTCTAATATTATTATCATGTTTTCTATTTTTTATTTCTTTGAGACATCTTATTATATTATTAGCAGCTTCTTTCTTTTGCATATGAAGAGCAATTTTTCTAAATTTATATGCACAGGTTGATTTAACTTTGGCTTCAACTTTATTAAATTGTCCATGTAATATATATAAAATATATAATATAAGAGTTTTGAATTTGAAGAAATTGAAATGTTTTCTAACAATCATATTTTCACAGTTTTTTAGGAACATCAACATCCTTAATTTTCTGAAAACATCATAAATATTATTTTTAGAGAATATTCTTAAAGCAAGATTTTTAATAATTTCAGAAGCATCTCCTTTCTTTTGACGTTGATGTTCAAGTATTTTTCTACAGAAATCTTGAAGCACATTTGAATTCTTTTTATCGTTAATTCTTTGTGTATTATTCTTCCACAATAGAGTATAAGCATGTTTAAGAGCTAATTCCTTATCTAATGCATATTGCATTGCTTTTCTCATCAATCTGATTTTCATGATGAATTTCCATAATCTAAATTGAGTTTTCCAAAATTTTTGTATTTTCTTTATAAGATTTAGTCTATATAATCCGTAGGCTTTAATTTTTCTTAGACCTTCACTTGTACGATCTAGATAAGCATTGGTATAAATTTCTTGGACTCTTTCGAGACCAGTTTTTCTACTTTTATGTAAAATTTTATTTAATAAGTTTTTGGCAATATTTTTCTTTGCTACATCAAGAATTGTCTCAACTCCATCTTTGATTTCATCTTCCCGATTTTTATGTTCAGTATTTTTAATTTTATTCAAGATTTCTGTGGCATGTTGAGCTAAAGTATCCCTTGATTGTTGAAGTGCAATTTGCTTTGAGTTTTTGATCCATTGTAAAACAAAGCATCTTTTCAAGCCATCATTTCCACCAAAAGCTTTGTAAATAATTGATTTAACTCTTAATGATAAATCTTTCCATCTCTTAATTCTTAATTTCATAAGTTTTGCTTTAATAGAAGCAACAATTAATAATGCTGAGAATTTTTCTTTTTCATTGATTTTTTGAATTTGTTTTCTCCAAAGTTTAATGATTTCTTCTTTGTGAATTTTTTTGTTATCTTCTGTTGCAGAGTCCATTAAATCTGCAAGCATATCGCGGATTTTCAATAGTATGAATCTTCTGCGGATTTTTTCCATCGCTTGTGAATTAAGAGGTCTTGCTATTGAATTTTTTAATTTTTTGAATTTAGAAACTTGTCCTAAGCAGAAAAGGAAATGATTTCTGAAGCCATTATTAATTAAGTCTTGAAGTCTCTTAAGTAAAATTCCATTTAGATGGTTTCTTAGGAATTTTTGTATTGTGTTAGCATTTTCTTTGTTACTAAAATGAAGTGCTCTATTTTTCCATTGATTTATTCTTACAGCTTTAAGTTGCTTATCGTTCAGGAATTTCAATGTTAATTGAGTCATCAGGTCATACATTTTCTTGGATTTTTCTAAGAAATCTCTTCTAACTTTTCCTCTTCTCATTTTTTGTAATTTCATAACAAAATATAAAAGACGAGCATTATAATGTCTCCATTTTTCTATAGCTTGTCTAATTAAACTGTTTTTAGTAAGTTTATCTTGTTTTCCAGTTATTAACTCAACTAAACTGTTTCTAATTGTGTCTTTACCAAAATCTACCAGATTATTAATTGCATAGCGCTTTTCAATTTTAGAATTTAAGTTTTTAAGGACATCAACTACTGAATCTTTATAATTTCTGCAGTCAATAAGAGTGTTTCTTACATTTGAAACCATGTATTTATCGAAAAGTTTTTTGATATTCTTTGAAGCAATCTCCTTTTCGTAATCCTTTTTTTCATTCATTCCTTTGATTATTTTTGCAATAATATTTACTTGATCATCAATTTTTTTATATTGGATGATATTTCTCCAAAGATTGATATATCCTTGTTTAGCCAATTTAGCATCCCAATATATTTTCATAAGCATCGAGAGCATTAATTTATTTCTTCTTAATTGTCTTCTTGCTTGAAGTTTCTTCAGCATCATTCTTACCCTAGCTTGAATTTTGATAATTGCCATTTGTTGTTCATCCATAACTCTATCTCTCCATTTTTTAGCGTAATAGTAAACTGAGAAATGTCTGAATTGATAAAGTAATTCACCAAAGATAGGAGCAAATTTCTTTTTGAAATATTTAGTTTTCAATCCATTCCAGAGACCAGGAGCATATTTTTTGAAATTCAAATTTTGAATTGTATCAACTAAAATAGAAGTTTTACCTAAAGATTTTAGAGTATCTACGATATATTGAAATTGCTTTTTTTTTAATAAATCTGCCAAAGCTCTATATGCTTTAAGTTTTTTAAAGCCATTGAATTTTTGAGGAATCCAAGTTGCCAAAGCTAATGCATTGTTTTTCAACGATAACAATCTAGCAATTCTCGCCCATTCGGTCATATAGAATAATTTTTCATTGACAAACCTTTTGAGTCCTCTTCTCACTATTTCTTGCATTAAGTGTTTTTTAAGCTTAAGTTTATAAACGAATCTTCTGATAATATACCCTTTCAATAATCCAAGAATCTTTTCACTCGCGTTATTGTGTTTGAGTGATTTAGCATAATTATTCCATTCCACACAAGATTTACGTAGATAATTTTTTCTTAATTCATTTGGAATATAGGAAAATAGTTTCATTAATATAGAGACCATTTTATTAAGTCTAGCAGCTTCGCTCATTTTAAAAAAGACCAATCTCTTTGTGTAATTATCTAAACTCAATTTTGCTTTTTCAGCCAAAACTGCTTTGTTGTTTTTAAATTTGTAAAGATCTCTAATAAATCCTTGTAAAACAGTTGCTTTTTCGTCGTTATTTACTAATGCTGTTTTATTTTGCCATCTTTTAACAGCTGTCATAATTTGCATTTTTTCCAAGAAGCTCATTTTTTTCATAGCTTCTATAATTGCTTTTTGTCTTTTCATTATATTTATTCTTCTATAAATTGCTAATATTGCAGCCATAAAATCACTGATTTTGAGAGCTTGTTTTTTCTTAAGACGGTTGAGATGTTCTGCAACATCAAGTAAATCATCAACATTCTTTCTTATGTATTTATCATGGAATTTAGTGCTGTTAATGTATCTATCAATAAAGGCTTTGAGTGTCCTAATTTTTTCAAGATCTTTTTCAGTTACATTAACCCATCTATTAAACCATTTATATAATTTTCCGTCTTGATTATTTTTATCATTGCCCTTTATTAAAGGATTTAAAATTCTTGCAATTAAATTGGATCTTAAGATTCCAATTTCTTTTAAGAAAACATTCTTGCTCCATAATCTGAATCTTTTGCCAAGATTATATAGATCACGATTTAAATATAAATTAGACAAAATTCCACAAGCTACTTGATGCTTAGTGATTTTTTTCTTTTGTCCAAGTCCTTTGATTAAATGATCATAATACTTCTTCATTTTTCTTTGATAAAGATTTTTTATGCTATTATTAATGTTCTTTGCAGAAGATACTAGTAGATTTTTTCCTAAAGTATCAGTCTTTGATTTCCATCTATTAAATAATCTGCCTAAATCTTTTTGTAAGAAACGTTTTTTAAAATTATAAAGAGATTTTGCATAGAACTTTTTCATTTTCTCATTTACTCTATCTCCTAGATAGTTGTTTCTCCATTTCATTATGTATTCTCTAATTGAACTTCTTAAAAACTTCTTTTTGAATTCTACTATAAATAGCAAAGCCCAATCTACATTTCCAACATCAATTTTTTCTTTTAAAGCTTCTTTTGGATGCTTAATGTATCTTTTTTGTAAGGCTTGCTTTAATTTATCTACAGCTTGAAGGCCTTTCATGCTTGTTGTCTGAGTATGTGGTAATGCTCTCCACCATTGATTGAGTTTTCTTTTTAGTAATTCTTGAGTAGATTTTTCTATAAGCTTTCTACAATATGTTTTTAAAAGTAACTTTTGATAATGTGTTTTTTTAGTCTCAGTAACGTTATTTTTAAATTTATCAAAGTATTTCTGCAAATTATATCTTTCAAAGAAAGGCCTAATACGTAAAATTTTTTTTAATGTTGCTTTACGATTTTTTTCATTTATCAATTCTAAAACTGGATTTTTTACAATATTGGCAGCTTGGTTTCTTAAATAATTTCTCAAAGCAGGTGCCATTTTTGATGCTGCAGTCAATTTTGAATTTTTAGCTTGACTAAGTAAAATTTGTGAATCGATTGACCTGTTTTCTTTGGCTTTTGCTGACCATAATGTGAATTTTTTAGCTAAGGCTTTAGTATTGTTTTTATTAAAAAGAGCAAGAATTGTTTTAGGTAATAATTTTTTTTCAAGTTCGGACATTTGCTTCTCGGTTTTTGAATTTTTCCAAATTGAAAAATAATGTGGAAGATTTAAATATTTGAATTTTTCTTTATATTGAGAAACTATTTTTTTTAATGCTTTATTTTTTCTTTGGTTTTGGCAGTTATCAAGAAATTGAAGGAAATTAGGAAAATTTTTCTTGAGTATTCTATTAATTGGATTTTTAATAGAATTAACAATTGTTTCAGCATCTTTATTTTTCTGATTTTTTGCTGAACATAAAGACCTCCAATATCTGAACTTTTCGGCTAATTTTCTTTTCATAATTCCTAAATTTGTTTTTTTTAAATTGCTACCCAAAATTTTATACAAAAATTCATCAGAAACTTTATTTTTAATTCCAGGTAATATTTTTCTAAGATTACCAAAAGCATATTTTTTTCTGGAATTAAATAGATTAAGAATTCCATTGGCTAATCGATTCAATGATGCATTTGTATTCGGTTTCTCTCCTGCTGCACGTAAGTTTTTGATAAAAGGATCAAATTTCTTTTTAATTATTGCTCTTACAATATCTGTAGCTGCGAGTTTTCTTCCTGCATCTGTTTTGGCAGAACCCATAGATGCATTTTTAATCCATTTTAGTAAATATGGTGTTAAATTTCTTTTTGTTTCACCCTTTAGAGCGTTTTCAACAGCTGTTTTGAAAAATTTATTCCTCAATTTGTTTAATTGATCAGTTAATTGCTTTTCTTTTTGATTAGAAGCTGAAACTAAAACAGGTTGATTTTTTGATTGGTCCTCATCATCATTAGAGGCATATCTGTTATTAGGATCTTTCTTTTGATTCTCATAAGCTTTTGTATTTGGACGTTTTACAACTTTTTTTACATTTTTATTCGATGATTGTTTTCGGTTATTTTTATAAAATCTCCAAAATCTTTGAACATAAATGACATTTCTAAGGTATTTGATAGCATTATATCTTTCGGCATTTAAATTGTATAGCGGTTCATATCCCAAAAGCAAATTGCGTCTGAGTATCAATTTATCTAGTTTATCAATAACATCTGCATAGCAATAATAGGCATATAATTTTAAATATAGGTTTTTTCTTGTAAAATATCTTCTCCAGAATTTTTGAATTGTAACAATTTTATCAATTACATCTTTGTATTTCGAAAGAATTCCTCTCCACCATTTTTGCATGAGTTTAGCAGCAATTTCTTTTTCCTTTGCTGAATGCTTAGGAACAGTGTTTCTTAGACCAAGAGGTGAACGATTTACGACTCTTTTTACTTCTGCAGCTTTTTTAGGCAAACTACGATTATTTTTTACTTGAGATTGTGCTAGATCAACAACTCCTCCTTTTTCAGCTCTTGTTTGTCTAGTGATAATTCGATCTTCAGAGTTAGGTCCCTTACTTGCAAGCATAGACATAGTTACTCTGATGAATTTTCCAGCTGTAGCATTGGGATTAGCTGTTCTTCTTAAAGTTTTTTCTTGATAATCATTTGAAGTGTTTTTAACAGCACCTGATTTAGGATTGTTTGTTTGTGGTTGATTTTTTGCATCTTTTATTAAAATTGTAGAAAGTTTATTGATGTTCTTAATTGCTTGCTTTTTCTCATCCAATTGACTTTGAGGAATCGCTGAGTAGGTTTGGGTTTGATTAGTATGAAGCTTTCCTTCTTTTGGATTATTATGCACTAAACCTGTTGAATTATATTTTTGAAAATTTTCTTGTTTTTTATTTTGCTTAATGATATTATCTAAATCATTTTTATAATTTGAGTTTAGATGATCTCTAGTATCAACAGAGTACTCATTCTTATGTGAATTCTCATTGTATTTAGGTTTAATTTTATCAGTAATTGTTGAAAGTCTTTTTAAATTTTTCATTCTTTCAGAATCTCTTTCAGCATTTACATCCATGTTAATGTCGTTATTTCTGTTAGGGCTCATTTTGCTTCTTATTCCGTTATTGCAATTATTTAAATTTCTTCTTCTGGTTGTATCAGTTTGATAACTTTGATTAGGATCATAATTCACCTCGGAATCATTAGTAGGTTGATTATTATTATTTTTCTGATTTCTTTTTTGATTTAATGTCCTTGTATTTACAGAGTAATTTGAAGCTGTATCATCAAGGTTAATTACTTTTGGAGATCTTTGGCGTTCTGCATCGAAATTAATAGGTATGCTACTGTTTCCATCTTTATCCATTGCAACATCATTTCTGGCATTAGCTAAAACAGAACCTCGATAATTAGGAGGATTATTACCAGTAATGGGTGAGCGACTGTTGTTATTTCTATTATCGGTTTGTCTGCCGTTAGAATAGTTCATCATAGGATTTCTGCGATCGTTTTGATTATTATCAATTAACATAATTTCTGGATCATTGTCTCCTGTAGACTTATCAAAATCTTGTCCTCTTCTATTAGTGTTTGTAGGACTTCTTCCCATATTAGAATTCCCTCCAACTCTGATATTTGGATTTGTCTCTGAATAAACAGAGGAATTATCTAATTGGGAATCATCATGTTTTGGAATATTCCCTCGTTTGTTGTAATACATTTTTATTTATAATTAAATTTTTTTATTGCTTTAAATTACAATAAGCTTGGGTTACGTTATCCAATATTAATTAATTATGAAATAATTTTTATATTAATTATATTTTTTTATTATTTTTTAAATATTAAAGAAATTTTAAATGGAAAATTCTATTTTATTATTTTTTCATAAGTTATTACTTTTTTACTAACATGGGGATTGGGGATTGGGGA
>Ga0194116_10005065_pt1 | contig 14667 bp, 14 predicted proteins | sample TA2MahsurfametaG_4_FD_148617 | JGI IMG/M metagenome (GOLD analysis project Ga0194116, IMG submission 148617) | Freshwater microbial communities from Lake Tanganyika, Tanzania - TA2015008 Mahale S9 surface | ecosystem: Environmental > Aquatic > Freshwater > Lake | place: Tanzania: Lake...
TATTAAAATTGGAAAACTTGTAATTGAGAAAATATTAAATAGAGAATTAATAGGCACACCAGGCTTTACTCGATTTGAAGTAAATGCTGCAGGGCGAGCTGTTAGAACCGTAGAGTTTGTAGATGGTGTAAGTGGAAATCCTTTAAAAACTTCTCTCGATTTAGAGCTTCAAAAACTAACTTACCAAAAACTAAGAGGAATAGCAGGATCTGCAGTTGCCATGGATATAAAAACAGGGCAAGTTTTAGCCTGTGTCTCAACTCCATCCTTTGATACTAACAAATTTGCATTTGGGATCACTCAGCCAGAATTTAATGAGTTATTAAAAAATGAAAGAAAACCATTAGTGAATAAATTTTTATCAGGTCAGTATTCGCCAGGTTCAGTAATAAAACCAATCATCGCATTATCTGCCTTAGAGAATAAAATTGTTGACCAGGATTATACTCATTTTTGCGGTGGAAAAATCGAGTTATATGGACAAGAATTTTATTGCTGGAAAGATGGAGGGCACGGTAAAGTAAATTTAAGAGATGCAATTAAAAAATCCTGTGATATTTATATCTATGAGATTGCAAGGTTACTTGGAGTTGACCGTATAGCAGAGACAATTAGAAAATTTAATTTTGGTCAATTAACTTTTAAAGAATTTGATGAAGAAAAAAAAGGTTTAGTTCCTGATACAAAATGGAAAAAAAACGTAGTAGGTAAACCTTGGTTATTAGGTGAGACTTTAATTACAGGAATTGGACAAGGATATATTTTAGCAACCCCAATGCAAATTTGTAAATTTATGGCACAATTTGCAAATGGAGGTTATGAGGTAAATCCAACTTTTTATTTAGATGAAAAATCAAAATTAACTCGAATGGATTTTGAAAATGAAAATATAAAAATAATTAACGATTCTTTAGTTGCTGCAACTAATGAACCTGGTGGAACTGCTTATGGCTCAAGATTAACTGGAAAGTTAAAGTTTGCTGGAAAAACTGGTACTTCGCAAGTTACAAAATTGAATATTAAAGACAGAGAAGATAATGCAAATCCTAATGTTAGAGAATACAAATATAGAGACCATTCTCTATTTGCAGGTTACGGTCCGGTAGAAGAGCCTAAGTATGCAGTCGCGGTTGTAGCAGAACACTCCGGTCCAGGTTCAAGAGTTGCAGCGCCAATTGCAAGCAGTATGTTTGATTTTTTATTTAAAAAAAGAATATCCGATGCCTGAGGTTATAAAAATTTCAAAATTTTTTTTACTCATTGAAAAATTTCAAAAATTAGATCGTGGTCTAATTTATATAATTTTATTATTGGGATTTATTAGTATTTTATCCCTTTATTCAATTGATAAAGGACAAGGGAGTATTTATTTAAAACATTTAATAAGATTTGCATTTGCGTTTTTAATTTTAATAATAGTTGCTTTCAAACATATATGTTTTTGGCATCGCTATGCGTATCATTTATATTTTTTTATATTATTTCTTTTAATTATCTTAAAATTTGTAGGGGTGACTGCTAAAGGAGCGCAGCGTTGGTTAGATTTTGGATTTTTTCATGTACAACCCTCAGAAATTGCAAAACTTGCAATCATTTTAGTACTTGCAAGATTTTATAATACTGTGAAAGTTGAAAATACTAACAAGTTATTTTCTTTACTTGTAGCAGCAATTTTAATTTTAATTCCATTTTTACTAGTATTAAGACAACCTGACCTAGGAACAGCAGTGCTTATACTTGGTGCTGCATTGGGAACTTTATGGATTGTTGGTTTAGATAGAAAAATTTTTATCTCAGGTTTTATAATTACACTGTTGTCTCTTCCTTTTATTTTTGCAAATTTAAAACCATATCAAAAACAGCGAGTAGTTAATTTTTTTAATACTGAAAGAGATCCTTTAGGCGCAAATTATCAAGTTATTCAATCTAAAATTGGAATAGGATCAGGTGGTATATTTGGTAAAGGTTATATGAAGGGCTCACAAAGCTCCTTAGACTTTGTTCCAGAAAACCACACAGACTTTGTCTTTTCACATTTTTCTGAAGAATTTGGTCTAATTGGTTCTTTATTATTACTATGGTTATTTTTCTCTATTATAAAAAAAATAACTTTTATAGGAGACCAGAGTAAAAATAATTTTTCAAAAATATTTTGTTATGCTTTTGCCTTTAACTTTTTTCTTTATATCGCAATAAATCTTGGAATGGTTACAGGATTACTACCAGTTGTAGGAGTACCTTTGCCTATTTTATCTTATGGAGGCACTGCAATGATGATAAATATGATTGGATTTGGAATAGTTTTGAGTGCAAAACTATATAACGAAGATTTTATTTAAAATTTTATGGAGTTTTATATAGCAAAAGTTGCTAATTATTTATTAGAACCCTTATATATTTTATCATTTTTTTTATTAATTTTAATTTTTTTTTTACTTTTTACAAATTTTAAAAAACTAATCATTTTTTCTGCGAAGTTTTTATTAATCTTATTTTTATTTTTTGGCTACACTCCTTTAAGTAATTTTTTACTTAATAAAATTGAGGATTTTATAAAACCCTCTAAATATCCAGTTCAGCAATTAAAAGGAGTAATTGTATTAGGTGGAATTTTTGATTCTGGTTTAAAATCAAAAGAAAGAAACGATGTTTCTCTTAATATAGGAGCTGAAAGATTAACTAAAGCATTAGAAATTTATAACAAAAATCCAAAACTTTTAATTTTGTTCTCAGGATTTTCTAATGAATTAAAAACTCAAGGTTGGAGTGAGTCTGATATGGCTAAAAAGTTTTTCTTAGAACAGGGGGTTAGATCAGAAAACTTAATATTTGAAAATAAATCTAGAAGTACCTTTGAAAATATAATTTATTCTAAAGATGTTATTAAAAATAATAAGGGTACTTGGGGGCTTATTACTTCAGCTTATCATATACCAAGATCTTATTTTGCATTCAAAAAACAAGGTCTGGTTTTAGAGCCAATTAGTGTTGATTATAGAACAGGAACAAGTCCTATATTTTGGATAAATTTTGATATTAGAAAAGGTTTAGAAAATTGGCGATTATTATTTAGAGAAATTGTTGGAGTTTCTTATTACAAAATAACTGATAAAATTTAATATAAAATGAGTGGTAATTTTAAAGCATATTTAATGCTAACTCTTTGTGCTTTTTTTTGGTCAGGTAATTTTATTGTTGGAAAATTTGCAACACTTTATCAAGTACCCCCGTTAACACTTAATTTTTTTAGATGGTTAATTGTTTGGATTATCTTAATTCCATTTACGTTTAAGGATATTTTTTTAAATATTAAAACTATTAAAGAAAAATTTTATTCAATATTACTAATGTCTATTTCCAGTATTAGTATTTTTAATTCCGTCGTTTATTATTCATTAAATTTTACTCAAGTACTAAATGGAGCATTGATGATCTCAACAATTCCTGTATTAATTATATCTATTTCCTTCATTTTAAGAGTTGAGAAAATAAATCTTAATCAAGTTTTAGGGCTTATTTTATCTATTATTGGCGTTATTATAATTATTACTCAATTTGAGTTTTCAAGGCTAATTCATTTAGATCTTAATAAGGGAGATCTTTGGTTATTAGTCGCAATGTTATCATGGGCGATTTATTCAACTATGCTTAAAACACATAAAACTGGACTAAATTATTTAACTTTTATTTCAGTGATTACCACTCTTGGTTTAATCTTTTTGTTTCCACAATTTTTGTTTGAATTTAATAATCAACAGTTAATAAAATTTAATTTTGCATTTTTTTTAATAATTAGTTATGTGGTTTTATTTGCAGGGCTTGGCGCTTACATTTTTTGGAATAAAGCTGTTTTAATTGTGGGCCCTAGTAGAGCTGGAATATTTTTACACTTAATGCCTGTGTTTAGTTCTTTTATGGCTATATTTTTGTTAAATGAAAAGTTTATGAATTTTCATATTTTTGGAGCTATTGCAATTGTTTTGGGAATTTACTTATCATCTAAGAAAAAATCAACTTCATGAAAGTTGCAATTTTAGATGACTACCAAAATGTTTCAATGATTTTAGGAAACTTTGAAAAATTAAAGAAAAATTTTTATTTTCAAGTGTTTAATCAACCATTTGAAAATGAAGATCATGCTATAGAACAATTGAAAGATTTTGAAGCTTTACTTGTAATGAGAGAGCGAACTTCAATAAATAAAAAAATTATTTCAAATCTAAAAAATTTAAAACTTATTATTACTAGTGGAATGCGAAATAAATCTATAGATTTTTTAGCTGCAAAAGAGAAAAAAATTTTAATATGCGGAACTGACTCAAGTTCTAACTCTACTGCAGAATTAACATGGGCGTTAATTTTAGGACTTATTAGAAATTTAAGAGAAGAGACAGAAAACATGTACCAAGGTTATTGGCAGACCACTCTAGGATTTGAGTTGAAAGGTAAAACTTTAGGAATTATCGGACTTGGAAAAATCGGTATTCAAGTTTCAAAAGTTGCCCTAGCTTTTGGAATGAACGTGATCGCATGGAGTGAAAATCTTAAAATTTCTACTGCTAATGAGAATAAAGTATTAGCAGTGACTAAAGAGGAGTTATTAGAAAAGTCAGATATTATTACAATTCATTCTGTATTAAACGAGAGAACAAAAAATTTAATTACTAAAAAAGATTTTGAATTGATGAAAGATACAGCTTTTTTAATTAATACTTCTAGAGGACCAATTGTAAACGAATCTGATCTTGTAGAGGCGCTTGAGAAAAATATAATAATGGGCGTGGGTTTGGATGTTTATGATATTGAGCCTCTACCTGAAAATCATAAACTTAGATTTTTACCTAACGCATTATTATTACCACATTTAGGATATGTGACTAAAGAAAATTATGAAGTTTTTTACACTCAAATGGCTCAGAATTTACTAGCATTTAAAGAGGGAAAACCTATTAGAGTGATCGAGATGTTAAATTAATTTTAGCCTAATTTTTGAAGAATTGGAAAATATTCTATTAAGTAAAATCCTAAAATTTGTAATTTTCCAGTTATAATTAAAAGCCCAGTTATAATTAAAATAATCCCTGAGATTTTTTTTATATTAATTAAAAATTTTTTTACACTTTTTGAAAAAATTAAGAACTTTTTGATCAAAAGACTTGAAAGTACAAAGGGAACTGCAAGACCTAAGGAATAAAGACTTAATAGTAAAATTCCTTTGTAAATCGAGTCTTCCATCGATGCAAAGGCGAGTATGGACCCTAGAATTGGACCAATACAAGGCGTCCAGCCAAAGCCAAAACCGATGCCTACAATAAATGGAAATAATAAATTATTTGAATATTTAATATTAAAATTCCCTAAACTCTTATTTAAAAAATTAATTTTAATAATTTCTAATAAGTAAATACCAAAAAAAATAATTATTACTCCGGATACAATAGATAAAATTTTTGAATTCTGTAATAAAAAACTTCCTATAAAAGTTGCAGTTGCTCCAAGAGAAATAAATACTAAAGAAAATCCCAGTGAAAAGAATAAAGATTTCTTTAAAATAAAATTTTTAGATTTATTATCTAATTCATTAAGAGTAGTACCACAAATAAATGATACATAACCTGGAATTAAAGGAAGAACACAAGGGGAGATAAAACTTATAAAACCTGCAAAAAAAGCAATTGAGAGGGAGACGACCATTTAAGATTTATTCAAGGCCTAATAATTTATTTAATTTTTTTTCTTGGTCTAATTTGTAAATTTTATCACAATCTCCAATGTGAACATTATCAGCAAATATTTGAGGAACAGATTTTGCTCCATTTGCCATTGTTGTCATTTTTTCTCTTAATGCCTCATTATTAGACACATCAATTTCAGAAAATTTTATATTTTTTTTCTTTAATAATGATTTTGCTTTTAGGCAAAATGGACAATAATTTGTTGTGTAAATTTCAATTTTTTTCATAATTTAGTAAATTTTTTTAAAATTATATTAAATAAAAATAAATAAAAAGAGTATTTATAAAGCTATAAACTTTTTAATAAAGACTTAATATTACAATATAGATTATATGTTTAAATTGTCTTTAAATAGGAAATAATAATTGAATTTTAATGAAAAAAAAAATTAATTTACTAATTATTGGTTCAAATTTTGGAATAAATCATTTAAAAGCAGCAGAATATTCAAAAAATTTTGATCAGATAGCAATTTGTAGTCCTAATATAAATAAAAAAAAAATAAAAAAAAAATTTATTGTTTTTGATAGCTATGAAACAGCATTAAAAAAATTTCAATGTGATTTGGTTTGTATTGCAACTTTGCCAAATATCCAGGATAAAATAGTAAAATATATTTATAAGCATAGAAAAGATATAAAATATCTATTTTTAGAAAAACCCGTTTTAAAAAAAACCATTATATTTTTAAAGAATTTTCTAGATAAAAAAATATTTTTTGATGTTAATTTTATTTTCTTTTTTGATGATAAATGGATTTTGTATAAAAAAATAATTTCAAAAAAATATGATAAAATTATAAATTTTAATTATAAATGGTTTTTTAAGCAAAAATTTTTTTTAAATTATAAAAAGACATGGAAAATAAGAAAGAGCGATGGTGGAGGTTTAGTTTTTAATTATTTGCCTCATGCTATATTTAATATTTATAGTATTTTTCCCAATATTAAATTTGTTGGTATAAAAAATAAAAAATATATTAAAAATTTAATTATCTATCTTGAGCTCAATTTTATGCTTAAACAAAAAATTTGCACTTTAGTAATAAGTAATAATTCTGAGCAGAATATTCATCAACTGGACTCATTTTTGAGTGATAAAAAAAAGTATACCTTGATTAATAGTACTAAAAATTGGATAAGAGATTTTAAAATAAAGCTTAATAATAAAGAAATTTTTGTAAGAAGTTTTTTTAATAAAAATTTAGATGAAAGAGCTAATGTTTTATCTTTTTTTTATAAAAATATTAATAAATATTTTTCTAAAGACAATATATATAAAAGGAATAAATTAATTTATAAAACTTTTGAAACTATACAAATTATTAGCGACAAAACATGATCAATAAAAGTCATAATTTCAAAGAGGGCTTTATAAACTTTTGCCAAATTTGTTATACAACAAAAATTAATCAAATTATGGATTTGGGTTATCAGCCTCTAGCAGATGATTTAAAAGACCAACCAAATACACCCTCTGTTAATTATCCAATAAAGGTTTTTTTTTGTAAGAAATGTAGATTGCTGCAAAATAATTTTATAGTTAGTGATAAAAAATTATACAGTAAAGATTATCATTATCGTCCAGGCATATCTACTACGGTAGTGAATAATTTAAGCAACATGGCTCTTACATTAATTTCATTATATTCTTTAAAAAAAAATGATCTGATCGTTGATCTTGGATGTAATGATGGAACTTTATTAAATGCATTTAAAAGTCTTGGCTTTAAAAATGTTGCAGGAGTCGAACCAACTAATATTTATAAATTTGCTATAAAAAATGGAATTACGGTCATCAATGATTTTTTTAATGTTAAATCTGCTAGAATAATTAAGAAAAAATTTGGAAATGCAAAATTAATTACAACCACAAACGTTTTTGCGCATACAGGCCAGCTAGGAGAATTTATAAAAGGAGTTAAAACATTAATAGATAATAAGATAGGTGTTTTTGTAATAGAAAATCACTATTTATTAGATATTATTAAAAAGTTACAGTTCGACAGTTTTTATCATGAACATTTAAGAACTTATTCCTTAAAAAGTTTGATTAGACTTTTAAATATTTATAAGTTTAAACCTATAAATGCTTTTGTAACTGATAGATACAATGGAAATATCCAAGCTCATTTTGTCAGCAAAAAAAATATTATAAGAACTTCAACAAATATCAGTAAAATATTAAATAATGAAAAGAGAGAAGGTCTTGATAATATAAAAACTTATTTAAATTTTTCTAATAAAATTGAAAAAGTTAAGCAGAAACTATTCAGTTATTTGAATTATAACAAGAACAAATTGATTATTGGTAAAGCATATCCAGCAAGAGCATCTGTCATATTAAATTATTTTAATCCATTAAAAGATAGACTAAAACTTATAGCTGAACAACCCACATCATTAAAAATTAATAAATATATATCAGGAACTTCAATAAAAATTGCTAACAGTGATATTATTAAAAAAATAAAACCAGACATAATTGTTATTTTTGCTTGGCATTTATTTCATGAAATTAAAAATAAATGGAAAAAAAGAGGTTTGTCAAAAAAAACGAAATTTGTACTGTTATTACCTAGTTTAAAAATTTATAAATAATGGATCAATCAACTATCAATCTAATTTTGAGACAAGTCGAAATCAAGGCTACCGCTATTAAAAATATCTTAATAACAGGATGCTCGGGATTTATTGGTGTACATATTTTAAATACATTATTAAATAAAAAATTTAAAAACAAATTTAATATATATGGAATTGATATAGTTAAACCCAAAATTTTAACTGAGTCTTCGAAGAAAAAATTTTTTTTTATCAAAAAAGATTTATTTAAAATAAAAAAATTTAGTCATAAATCTAAGCTTGATTTAATAATTCATCTAGCTGGAATTCCAAGCCCAACATTTTACAAACTTAAACCAATAGAAACCTTTTTTTTAAATTCAGAATTAAGTAAGATATTTTTAGAATTAGCAAAAAAGAATAATTCTAAGTTTATTTATTTTAGCTCTAGTGAAATCTATGGCAATCCAGATAAAAATAATATCCCGACAAAAGAAATTTATGAGGGAAGAGTTTCAAGTATATCAGACAGATCTTGTTACGATGAAAGTAAAAGAGCAGGGGAAACTTACGCCTATATATATAAAAATTTATTTAATCTTGATTGCAAAATTATCAGGCCATTCAATTTTTATGGAAATGGTATGAAAAAAAATGACAAACGAGTTATTCCTCAATTTTTCTTAACTGCTTTAAATAAAAATAAAATTTTTCCATTTGGGAAAGGTAAACAAACTCGGACTTATTGTCATATTATTGATGCGGTTCCTCAGATCATTAATGTATGTTTTTTTGGAAAAAAGTTTGTTTATAATATTGGAAATGATCATCCAGAAATTAGTGCTATCGAATTAGCAAGAATTGTGAAAAAAATTATAAACAAAAAAAATATTAAGATTTTTAATATTTCTTATCCAAAATCGTATCCCTCCAATGAGCCTTTAAGAAGGTGTCCTGATATTTCTTTATTAAAAAAAGAATTTAAATATAAACCAACTATAAGTTTAAGAAAAGGTTTGGAGATGTTTAAAATTTATGCAAAAGCCAATTTTTAAATTTTAAGAAAGAATAATATAAAGTAAACAAAATTACCAACGATACATATTTTATTGGTGGTATCAAAGATTTGTGGTCTTTATCATAAGTCGTTGTAATAGGGATTTCTCTAAATTTATAATTATTTTTTATAAAAATAAAATGTATTTCTTGTTCAATTATCCAATTGTTGGCTAATTTTTTCAGGTTAATTTTTTTTAACTTCTCTACTTTCATGCCTCTCAATCCACTAAAATATTCAGAAGTATTATTTCTTAAAAAAAGATTAATAAATTTTGTTAATAAGATATTAGAAATAAATCTAAGAAAAGGCATGTTTTGTTTCATACTATTAAATAATAATTTTCTAGACCCATAACATAGATCTGCATAATCAAGGTCATTATTAATATTAATAATTTTTGAGGCTGGGTACTGATTATCGCCATGTAGAAATATTAATTTTTCATATTTATATTTAATCGCATATTGAATTGCATATTTATAATTTAAACCAAATCCACAATTTTTTTTATTAAATTTAATTTCAAAATTTTTTACATTTTTATATATTTTTAAGATATCTTCAGTTCTGTCTTTAGAATTATCTTCTATAAATAAAAAATTAAATTGAGAAAATTGATTCTTTTTTATTTTATTTAATAGACTATGAATATGCTTTTCTACATTGTAACAAAATACAACAACTATTGTTTTTTTTTTTTGATTAAGGATGCGCACTTTTTTTTATTCAAAAATTAATTTTATATTTGTAAAAATTTTTAAAATTATTTTTCTATTTCTTATAATAATAATCTGGTAGTTTTATATTTTTTTTATTTAAAATATTTTGATAATCGTATTTATGGGGCGTTCTGTTACCCGGTGCCCCAGACCGTGCTTATCTAATTAATAAATTAATTAGGCAGCGAGAGCAAATTGTTCATTTGCGTTTATATTTTAGTCCTTTACGGTGGTACTATACCGGACGAAAGAAAAGCCTTTAGACATTAGTCGATTCTATTTCACCCCCATAAGTTGAAATTGGTGGAGGTGCAGGGTACCGCCCCCTGGTCCTCAATGTTTATTACGAATCTCGTTTATCGTCATAGTTGGAAAACCAACTATAATAATATAAGACTTTGGTGCGTTAAATTAAAGATATATTTAAAATCTCTTTATTTCTAAGATAATGGAACTAACTTCTGAACAAAAAAAAGAAATTCAAGAGCAACAATCACAGAGCAATACTACTAAAAGAGTAACTTCGCCTGAGCTTGAAAAAGTTCTTTATGAAGCAATTCCAGTTTTGGATCATGGATTTATAAGAGTCATAGATTATATGGGGGATGATAGTTCGATTGTTCAATCAGCAAGAGTTTCTTACGGAAAAGGGACAAAAAAAGTTTCAACGGACGATGGACTGATTAGGTATTTAATGCGATATCGTCATAGCACTCCATTTGAGATGTGTGAAATTAAGTATCACGTTAAACTTCCAATTTTCATAGCTAGACAGTGGATTAGACACAGAACAGCTAATGTAAACGAGTATTCAGCACGATACTCTATATTGGATAAAGAGTTTTATTTACCCACTAAGGATCAATTAGCATCACAATCTAAAAGCAACCGACAGGGACGAGGTGATGTTCTTCAAGGCAAACAAGCAGAGGAAGTTCTTAATATTTTAAAAGACGATGCAACTCGAACCTATGATAATTATGAAAAACTTCTTAATGAAAGATTTGATGGAACTAAGATAGATGAAAATAAAATAGGACTTGCTCGTGAACTTGCAAGAATGAATTTAACCCTAAACACTTATACACAGTGGTATTGGAAAACAGATTTATTAAATTTACTTAATTTTCTATTTTTAAGAGCAGATGATCATGCTCAATATGAAATTAGAGTGTATGCTGAAAAGATGTTAGATACAGTTAAGAGATGGGTTCCAATTACCTATAAGGCATTTATGGATTATAGAGTGGGTGCTGCAGAAATTTCATCAAAAGGATTAAAAGTTATCAAATCCATGATCTCAGGAAAAAAAATTGGGCAAGAGGAGTCGGGTTTGAGTAAGAGAGAATGGAATGAATTAATGGAAAAATTAGATAAAAAAGATTTAATAGTTAATTAATTTTATTTGAATTATTAAAAAAATTTTTAATTGTATCTAAAATTTTATTTCTTTCGTAATTCTTTAGAGATGCTCTTGAAGGAATGCTAATAATTTCCGCTGAACATTTTTTGGCATTTCTTAGATCAGTTTTAATTATTGGTTTTAACACTTTATTTTCTGGTAATGATCTTGCATAAAATTGTCTAGCCTCAATTCTATTTATTTTCATAAAATTTAGAAAATTTTTAACAAGTTTTTTATCAATCCTAAATGAATATAAATATCCATTAGTAGATGATTTTTTATTTAATTCTGGAAGATTTAAAAAATTTTTTAAATTTTTATTATAAATTTTAAAATTTTTTCTGTTATCAATTAAATAATTTTTAAAATTTTTAATTTTATGATTTAATATGTATGCTTGAATTGTATCAAGTCTTGAATTGATTCCCAGAAGTTCACATTTAGTCTTATCTGTTAGATTGTGTCCATTATTTTTTAACATTTCAAATTTATTTTTAAATTTTTGTGGTAAAAATATTATTCCTCCATCACCGTAGGCAGAAATGATTTTAGTTGGGTAAAAACTAGATATTGCAAAGTCATAATAATCTAAAGAACTTTTATTATTATATTCTGTTCCAAGACTTTGTGCACAATCTCCCAGAGACCATATTTTATATTTATTACAAATTTTGGATAATCTTTTTAAATCCCCTGTATTTCCAAATAGCTCAACAAAAATAACGCCAGCTATTCTAGATTTAATTTTTTTATTAATATTTTTTAAAAAGTTATCTAATTTATCAAGATCTAATAAATAATTATTTATATCTACATCTATATAAATTATTTCATAACCTAGAAATTTTGCTATTGAAGAACTTGCAATATATGAAATAGGAGTTGTTATTATAATATCTTTATCTTCCCTTTTTAAGTGCTGTAAAGTTAATAATAAAGCATCTGATCCACTATTACATGTACAGACTTCTTTTTTAGTTTTTAAAATTTTCCTAGTTTGTTTTTCTAAATTTTTAATTTCACCACCGTTGACCCATGCAGTTTCATCAAAATTTATTTTATTGACAATATTTTTTAAGTTTTTTGCAGAATTATTAAGATTAAAAATATTTATCATTTAATTTAATAGAATTTGTCTTTTTATCTCTTCGCATATCAAAGTATTTCTGTAGAAAGCATTTAATAAATTATTATTAGGTTTTTTTTTACACGATTCAACAAAATCTTTTAATTCTTCAAGTAATGCATTTTTATTTGGTGCATTAATTTTCTTTTCTAAATTATTACTTTGTTTTTTATTATATTTTTTGTTTGTAACTACAATTTCTCTTGTCAGAAGATTTGCTGATATATATTTTTTTTCTGTAGTTATATTTAATATTCTGATCTTTTTAGCACATTCAGAATTACTTAGAATTCGAGTAATACATTTATTATCATGTTCTAAAGTGCTTGTAGCAAATATAATTTTATTTCTTTTTTTTAAACCTTTTGAGGAAATTTTTTTTACATTTCCACTTAGATATAGTGCCAAATCAATATCATGTGTCATCACATCAAATATAATATCAGTATCATTAATAACATTTTGCCTATTATTAGTTCTTATAAAATCTAAATTTAAAATTTTATCTTTTTTTAAAATCTTTTTTACGACTTGAATTGTTGGATTATATCTTTCTATATAACCAACTTTAAGATTAATTTTTTTTTTTTTTACAATTTTTAATATTTTTTTAAACTCTGATGTTTTGATGACAAGAGGTTTTTCTATAAAAATATTTTTTATTCTTTTGCTACAACTAAGAAAGTATTTAAAATGAGTTTGTGTAGGTGATGCTATAATAATAGCATCTGAACTATTAATAACATTTTTTATATTATCTGCAAATTTGGTATTATATTTTTTCTCTAATTCTTTTTTTTTTATTTTGTCGTAGATATTTATTAAATTGATATTTTTAATATTTAATAAATTATTTAAGTGGTTCTTTCCCATTTGGCCTAAACCTACAACAGAAATTTTAATCATTTCAAAAAATTTTTAATTACGATAAATAATATCTTATATGTTTATTTTTAAAATTTTTTTAGCAATATTATTAATTAAATTATAATTTAAGTTATTACTTTCATTATTTAGTAAAAAAGGTTCACCGTTATCGCAACCTTTGCTGATCTCAATATCTATAGGTATGTGCCCTAGTATTTCTATGTTATATTTTTCTGCAATATTTTTAGCTCCATCTTTTCCAAAAATAAAATGTTCGACACCATCTGCTGATTTAAAACTTTTCATATTTTCAATGATTCCAAGTATTTTAACATTTGTTCTTTTAAACATTTCAATTCCTCTTTTTACATCAATAACTGCAATATTTTGAGGAGTGGTGACTATAACCGCCCCATCTATGTCTACTTCTTGAGAAAAAGTTAATAGAGCATCTCCAGTTCCTGGAGGCATATCAATTATTAAGAAGTCAATGTTATTCCACAAGACTTTATTAACAAAAGTTTTTATAGTGCTAGCAACCATTGGGCCTCTCCATATCATAGGAGTTTCCTCTGAAACCATGAATCCTATCGACATGCATTGAATATCAAATTTTTTTATTGGAATTAAATTTATACCATCTTCGCTTTTTGGTTTTTCTGAGATCCCCATTAATTTTGGAATAGATGGTCCATAAACATCAGCATCTAATATGCCTACATTATATTTTAAGTTTCTAAAAGCTATTGCAAGATTTACAGCAACTGTTGATTTTCCAACACCACCTTTTCCACTAGAGATGGCAATAATCTTTTTTACACCTTTAATTTTAATTTTTTTAAATGATATTTTTGGAGTAATTTCATCCATAAATTTTTTACTTAAATTTGCGTCTTTTTCACTCATATCTTCTATTGTTATTTACTTTTAAATAACCATTTATAACTGTATTAATATGTCAAATTTTAAAAATAATATGCCATTAATTGAGACTAATAATAAAGATATTTTAAAGAAAGAATCTCCTTGGGGTTCGCCTTCAAAAAACAATAAACAGCCTGGGCCTGAAAATTCTTCAGTAGATATGGAAGATTTAGCTAAAAAGTTTCAAGATGGACTTAAAAATATATTTGGAGGTTCATCAAAAACACCCGATGCAAAAAAGCCGATTGCTCTTTTTATAATCGGTG
>Ga0194116_10005068_pt1 | contig 14665 bp, 10 predicted proteins | sample TA2MahsurfametaG_4_FD_148617 | JGI IMG/M metagenome (GOLD analysis project Ga0194116, IMG submission 148617) | Freshwater microbial communities from Lake Tanganyika, Tanzania - TA2015008 Mahale S9 surface | ecosystem: Environmental > Aquatic > Freshwater > Lake | place: Tanzania: Lake...
TGGAGGTCCATGCACAGCACTCGATCGGCGCCGGCCTTGGTGATCAGGTTGGCCACGAGCTTGGCGGTGATCGGCACGCGCCCCTCGTCCTTGCGGTCCTGGCGCGCGTAGCCGAAGTAAGGGATCACGGCCGTGATGCGCTTGGCGCTCGCCCGACGCAGGCAATCGATGAAGATCAGGAGCTCCATCACGCTGCTGTTCACGGGCTCGCAGGTGGAGATCACCACGAAGATGTCGCGGCCGCGCACATCCTCCTCCAGCTTCACGATGAGTTCGCCGTCGGGGAACACGATCGTGGTCGCCTGGCCCAGTGGAAGTTCGAGGTGGGCGCACATCGATTGGGCCAGCGCACGCCCTGTGCTGCCGGCGAAGATCTTCAGTCCATCGCGTTCAGTCGTGCTCATGGATGGGCTCCTGCGGTCATGCGGGATTCGAGGATGGCGCTGACTTCAGCCAGTTGCGCCGGAGTGTTCACACTGAGGACGTCGGAGGCGGGCACGGCATCGACCACGGCGACGGTGCGCCCCTCGTCTCGGAGCAATCCGAAGGTGTCGGTGATGTAGTACTCGCCGTTGGCGTTCTTGTTGTCGACCCGCGCAAGCGAACGGAAGAGATCGCCCGCCGTGAAGCAGTAGTAGCTCGGGTTCACCTCGCGGATCGCCAGCTGGGCCGGGGTGGCATCCTTCTGCTCGACGATGCGCAGGAAGCGACCGCTCGCGTCACGCTCGATGCGACCGTACCCGGTGGGTTCTTCGATGACGCTCGTGGCGAGCGTGGCCGACGCGTGGGCGGATTGATGCGCGCCCAGCAAAGCACGCAGCGTGGAGGCCCGGATGAGCGGTCCATCACCGCAGAGCACGAGCAATTCGCGTGTGGGCTCGCCAGAAAGCAGCGGCCGGGACTGGTCGACGGCGTGCCCCGTGCCCAACTGCGGCGATTGCACCACGAACTCGATGTCCTGCTGGCCGGCGAAGTGCGCACGCACGACCTCGGCACCGTGGCCGACCACGAGCACGATCCGTCCGACACCGGCCTCGCGGCACGCGAGCACGACCCACTCGACGAGTGGCCGACCGAAGGCCGGATGCATGACCTTCGGAAGGTCGCTGTTCATGCGCGTGCCCTTGCCTGCGGCAAGGATGACAGCGGCGGGGGCGTTCGGAGTCGTGGTCATGGCGCGTTCCCTTCGGGTCCGGCCATCAGGAGTTGGGGGAGTAACTGGCCCGCCTAGATTTGAACTAGGACAAGGAGAATCAAAATCTCCTGTGCTACCGTTACACCACGGGCCAATGGGCCTGGATCAGGCCGACCTGATGGTAGGAGCGAGTCGAGTCAGGGGCGATGCCCTGCGCGTGCAACGAGCGAACTGCTGACGCGGCAGGCACCAAGGCCGATCCGCGGCATCCTCAAGGCTGGAGTTCCGCAAGCCGCGTTGGAACCCCATGTGGCGCCAGAACCTGATCGGTTGCTGTCACCAACGGCCCTCGAATGAGGAGGGGAGATGCTAGCGAGGTGGTCGGGTCAGGGGAAGCCCGTCCGGGTGCATGCGTCATCTGAGCCGTCTTCGCGAGCCTGCGTCGAGGGCCATGGGCCAACGGCTGGTTGAGTTCCAATAAAAACCTACTGAGGTCGTCATAGATGCGTTTCTCCCGGGACTCTCGCTCGCAAGCGCCCCCTCCCGTCGCTCGCGGGGCCTGGGTTGGCGAGAGTCGGGTCAACCGACGGTGCACGGTGGCGGTTCTACGATCGACTTCATGCTGCGTATCACGAATCCAGCGACGGGTGATCTGGTCGGCGAACTCGAACCAACCTCGCTCGAGGGAATCGGCCTGATGGTGCACAGGGCGCGCCAGGCGCAGCGCAGTTGGGCCGCCATCCCGCTGGAGGAGCGCGCGCGACTCGTGGCGAGTGCCGGGCCGGCGATGAAGGAGCGCAGCGGCGCGATCGGGGAACTCATCACCCGCGAGATGGGCAAACCCATCGCCGAAGCCAAGGGGGAGGCGAACTACGCAGCGGGCGGACTCGAGGAAGCGTGCACCGAGATCGTCGCAGCGCTTCGTCCGGAGTCGCTCGAGGACGAGCGCACCGTGACGACGATGCTCTATGCGCCGCTCGGCGTCGCGGTCTGCATCACGCCGTGGAACTTCCCGGTGCTCATGTGCAGTGACACGGTGGTGCCCGCGCTGATTGCGGGCAACACCGTCATCCTCAAGCCGAGCGAGCTCAGCACGCTGTGTGCGCTTGAGTGGGCGAAGTGCCTGATGGCCGTGCTGCCGCCCGATGTGCTGCAGGTCGCCATCGGTGACGAGGTGCAGGGCAAGGCGCTCGTGGCGGCACCGATCGACCTGATCGCGTTCACGGGAAGTCGCTCGGCGGGTCGGCACATCATGCAGGCCGCTGCGGGGGGGCTGAAGCGTCTGATCCTCGAACTCGGCGGCAAGGATCCGCTGGTCGTCCTTCCTGATGCGGATGTCGATGCGGCTGCTGCGTTTGCGGCCCGCAACAGTTTCCGCAACGCGGGACAGGTCTGCGTGAGCACTGAGCGCATCTATGTCCACGAATCGATCGCGTCAGCCTTCACGAAGGCCGTGATCGACCGTGCGCAACAACTCGTGGTGGGCGATGGCATGCAGGCCGGAACGCAGATCGGCCCGATGGTCAACGCACGCCAGAAGGAACATGTGCTGGCGCAGGTCTCGCTCGCCAAGGCGACCGGCGCGACGGTCGAGTGCGGCGGTGACGACGGCGGAAACTTCGTCAAGCCCGTCGTGCTCACCGGCGTCACCCACGAGATGCCGATCATGCAGGAAGAGACCTTCGGTCCGGTGGCGTGCATCATGACCTACCGCGAGGTGGACGAGGCCGTGCGCCTGGCGAATGATTCACCCTACGGACTCGGGGGCGCGGTCTTTGGTCGCGACGAGGAGCGCGCCCGCGAGGTGGCCGAACGGCTGCACATCGGCATGGTTGGCGTGAATCAGGGCTGCGGCGGCGCGAGCGGCTCGCCGTGGGTGGGCGCGCGCCAATCCGGCTACGGCCATCACAGCGGCACGAGCGGCCACCGACAGTTCGCACAAGTTCGCGTGATCAGCCGGCCCAAGCCCAAGCCCGCCGCAGCGGTCTGAGGTGAACGCCCCGACGCCAAAGCCCGCGTCGGTGAGTCGGGGCGGTTGCCCGGACCCCGGACCTGCCGATCGCAGCCGATGTGCGGAACGATGCTGGCGCGCCGCGGCACCGTGCGCGAAGATGCGCTGGTGACCCGCGAGCGACCGAAAGCCGATCTCACGCCGCAGATGCTGCTGTCGGCCTATGCGCAGGGCGCGTTCCCGATGGCCGATCCGGAGACCGGTCGTGTGGACTACTTCACATGCACTCCGCGCGCGATCTTCGAACCCCAGGCGTGGCAGCCGAGCGAGCGTCTGGCGCGCACGGCCAGGAACGGGCCCTTCGGGATTCGCGTCGACTCGGCGTTCGATGCCGTGGTCGCCGCGTGCGCGACCGACCGGTCGAAGGAGAATCGCAGCTGGATCGGCGAGGAGATCCGCGCAGCCTTCCACGAGTTGCACAGACTCGGCATCGCTCATTCGGTCGAGGCGTGGGTGGGCGACCGGCTCGCGGGCGGCCTGTACGGCGTGGTGCTCGGGGGTGCGTTCTTCGGCGAGAGCATGTTCACCGTGCGCGAGCCCTGGGCGCGCGACGCGAGCAAGGTGGCCTTTTGCGCACTGATGAGGCGGCTTGGCCGCAGGAAGTTCATGCTCGTCGATTCGCAGTACGCCAATCCGCACGTCCTTGCGCTGGGCGCGGTCGAGATCCCGTTCGACCGCTACCTCGAGCGGCTGCACGCTGCGATCGCACTCGATGTCGACTTCGACTAAGCAGCTTGCCGGCCGATGGGCATCGGCAGGGCGTCGGCCACGTCGCTGTGCAGGTCCCGGCGGATCAGACGTTGAACAGGAAGTGGCAGACGTCGCCATCCTTCATGACGTATGACTTTCCCTCGGCGCGCATGCGGCCGGCCTCGCGGATGGACTTCTCGTTCTTCAGTTCCTCGAGATCCTTCACCGTATAGACCTCGGCCCGGATGAAGCCGCGCTCGAAGTCGGTGTGGATCACGCCCGCCGCCTGCGGGGCAGTGAAGCCTCGTTGGACCGTCCACGCGCGGACTTCCTTCTCGCCGGCGGTGAAGTAGCTTTGGAGGCCCAGCAAGTCGTAGGCCGCGCGTGCCACATTGGCCAGGGCTGGCTCGGCCATACCAAGCCCTGCGAGCATCTCCTTCTTGTCGACCTCCGGGAGTTCGGCGAGTTCGCTCTCGATCTTCGCGCAGACGACGACTACCGAGCCGCCGTTCTCCTTGGCGTAGGCGCGGACCTTCTGCACGAGCGGACCGTTGCCCTGGGGATCGCTCTCGTCGACGTTGGCCACGAAGAGCACGCGCTTGGCCGTGATCATGCCGAGCGAGCGCAGCATGCCGGTCTCCTCGGCGGTGGGATCGAGGCTGCGGATCGGACGCCCGTCGTCCAGGCACGCGCGGCAGCGGTCGAGGAGCTCGACCTTGGCGATCGCCTCCTTGTCGCCGCTCTTGGCCGTGCGGCGGGCCTTCTCGAGCATGCCGTCGATGGACTGAAGGTCCGCCAGCATGAGCTCGGTCTCGATCGTGCCGATGTCACGGACCGGGTCGACCCCGCCGTCCACGTGGAGTACATCACCGTCCTCGAAGCAGCGGACCACGTGCAGGATCGCGTCGACCTCGCGGATGTGGCTGAGGAACTTGTTGCCCAGGCCGGCGCCTTCGCTCGCACCCTTCACGATGCCGGCGATGTCGACCAGCCGCATGGCTGCCGGGATGACCTTCTGGGTCTTGATGAAGCCGCAGATCACCTCAAGCCGGTGATCCGGAATGCTGACCACGCCCACGTTGGGCTCGATCGTGCAGAAGGGGTAGTTCGCGGCCTCGATCCCTGCCGCCGTGAGGGCGTTGAAGAGGGTGCTCTTGCCGACGTTGGGGAGTCCGACGATGCCGCATTCCATGGTGGGTGCCCTTTGGGGAAAGCGGCGAATGGTAGCGATTCCCGTTGAACGGCCCGGCGAGCGGCTCGTACACTCCGCGCGTCGGTCGCACGGCAAGGAGGCCAGCGAGAGATGGCGATGCTCCAATCAGGCCAGTTCGGCATGTTCCAGCGCAGGCTGGTGCTGTTGTCGATCGCACTGCTCGTGGTCTTCGTGGGTCTCTTGGCGCAGCTCTGGCGCCTGTCGGTTGTCGAGCACGCTCAACGACTCGAGCGCGCGATGGGCCGCGTCAAGCAGAATGAGTTCCTGCCCACGCTGCGCGGCACGATCGTGGATCGGCACGGCAGGGTGCTCGCCGAGGACGCAGCGAGCTACGACGTGGCGCTGCACTGGAGCGCGATCAACGGCGACTGGGCCGTGCAGCAGGCCACGGCGGAAGCGGTCAAGGCAGCCGGTGGCCGTCGTGCCTGGCTCAGGCTTGCGCTCGAGGAACGCGATCGCCGCAAGCAGGCGTCGCTCGCCGCGTGGAAGGCAGTGTGGGCAGACGTGCTCAGCGCCATCGTCACTGTCGGTGGCATGCCTGCCGTCGAGCGTGACGAGGCGATCGTGGCCGTCAAGGATCGCGTCAACCTGATCCAGAAGCAGAAGGACGAGCGTGATCTGGCTCGGCGCGTCGATCTCTACGGCGAGGAGGGTCTCGAAGGCTTCCGCAGCGAGACCGTGCAGGAGAAGACGCAGTACCACGCGGTGCTTCGCGGCGTGGACGATGCCACCGCGTTCGCCTTCGGTAAGCTCGCCGATCGTGCGCCGGGTGCAATCACCGTGCTCGACAGCCGCGTGCGGCGGCGCCCGCATGCCGAAGCGATCGTGGAACTTCCATGCGATGGCCTGCCGATGGACATGCGTCGCAACGATCCGCTCCGCGTCACCGTGAACGACGTTGGATCGCGCATCGTTGGCGTGACCCGGTCGCAGGCGCTGGCCGATGATGCGCAGCGCCGGCCGCTCTATCGCGTGCGCGATGGCGAACTCATCGTCGACCTTGGTGGCTACGAGCCCGGCCCCGACGTCGCCGGCGCCACAGGCATCGAGCGCACGCAGGATGATCGGCTGCGCGGCAAGCGCGGCCGCGTGCGCACGCCCATCGGTACCACGGAGCCCATCCGCGAGGAGCCCGTACCCGGCGATCGTGTGAAGCTCTCGATCGATGCGGCGCTGCAGGCGCGCGTCGAGGCGATCCTCGAGCCCGCCTTCGGGCTCACCGTGGTGCAGGGGTTCCATTCCGCGCCGGACCAGCCGTTCGGTACGCCACTGGCCGCTGCAGCCGTGGCCATCGATGTCGACACGGGCGAGATCCTTGCCATGGCAAGCTGGCCAGACCTTGATGACCACGATCGCCTCACGCCGCGGCAGCGGCTCGCGCTCACGCCGTGGATGGATCGCGCGATCGGGGCGTCGTTCGAGCCCGGCAGCGTGATGAAGCCGGTGGTCGTCGCCTGCGCGGCGGCTGGTGACCTGGCCACGCCGGCAACGGTCATCGACTGCACCGGTCACTTCTTCCCGGGCGTGCACGGCCATGCACGATGCTGGATCTACCGGCCTGGCAACACCCCCAATCACCACGGGCCGCTCGGTCCGGCCGAGGCGATCGCGCGCAGCTGCAACATGTACTTCTACACGCTGGCCGACCGCCTCGGTCCACGCGATCTGTTGGAGGGGTACACCTCGTGGGGCTTCGGTCGCACGCTCGGCATCGGCCTTGACTACGAGCGGCTGTCAGAGTCCGGTGGCGTGCAGCGGATCGGCGAGTCTGCCGGGTCGATTCGACAGCGCGACCTGATGCAGATCGAGGCCTTGAAGGATCGGCAGACGACGATCTCGCTCGGCATCGGCCAGGGTGACATGCGTGTCACGCCGCTGCAGGTCGCGAACGCCTACGCCACGCTCGCGCGCGACGGCGTCTCGATCCGGCCAAGCGTGCTGCGCGGCGGTGCTGGATCGCGCGTCGATCTTGGCGTGCCCGATGCCATGATGGCCACGATCAAGGACGGCCTGCGGCTCTCGGTCGATGCGGAGTACGGCACGCTGCATCATGTCGGCCCGAGGGATCAGCGGTCACCGATCTTCGATCTTCCGGGCATCCGAGTCTGGGGCAAGTCCGGCACCGCTGAAACGAGCCCGCTGGTCATCACCAATGCTGACGGCACCAAGGAGGTCGTCACGTCCAAGGATCACGCGTGGGCCGCTGGCTTCGCCGGCGCGCGCGCCGATGGTCGGCCGCGCATCGCGTTCTGCACGTTCGTGGATCACGGTGGCGGAGGCGGCAAGTCGGCGGGCCCGATCGCTGCCGCGCTCGTGCGGGCATGCGCCGACGAGGGCTACCTCGGCGACGCGCTTCGATCGCGATCGGTCGTCCAGTTCCCCGATGCGTCGATGCCGCCAGACCAGCTCCAGACGCTTGGCGAGGCGCGCTGATGGGGCGCTTGGCAGCCAGCGAGTTCAAGGGTTCGGGCTCACCGCGCGTGAGCCTCGAGCGGCTGTTGAATCCAGGCATCTTGGTGGTCCTTCCCGCACTGGCGCTGTCGCTGATCGGCGTTTCGGCGATCGGCACGACCGAGCCCGGGTTCGCATTGCGCCATCTGCTGTACCTGGCTGTCGGCGTGGTGGCGGCAGCTGCCGTGGCGTGGTCGCCATGGTGTCGACCCGCGAACCTCGAGCGGTGGAGTCCGTTCATCTTCGCGGCCTCGGTCCTGCTGCTTCTTGTCGTGATCGCGCCGGGCGTGCCGGAGTCGATCGTGCGTGCGCGCAATGGAGCACGCCGCTGGATCAGCCTGGGGTTCACGGATGTCCAACCCGCAGAGATCGCCAAGGTCGCCTTCATCCTCATGCTCGCGACGATGCTGCAGCGCACGCGCAGCCATCGCACGCTGCGGGGACTCGTCCTGCCGGGGTTCCTGGCGCTGATACCTGCCTCACTGATTGCGCTCGAACCTGACCTCGACACGACGCTGCTCTTCGTGCCGGCACTTGTGGGTGTGCTCCTGGCTGCCGGGTGCCGCAAGCGCCACATCGCGCTGTTCGCGGTGTGCGCCTCCATGGTCGCGCCGGCGGCATTCTTCGGTGGCGTGCTCAAGCCGCACCAGCGCGCGCGCATCGATGCCTATGTCGCGCAGCTGCAGGGTGATCTTCGATACCGAAACGACATCGGGTACCAAGCCGATCGTGCGACGACGCTCATCGGTGCGGGCGGGATGTGGGGCCTCCCTTCGGATGAGGCTGCCGTCGTGATCGAACGCAACCGGCTTCCTGAGGAGCACAACGACATGGTCTTCAGCGTGATCTGCTGCCGCTGGGGCGTGATGGGCGCGATCGGCGTCTGGGGATTGGTGGCCATGTTCTCGATCGGCTGCTTCCTCGTGGCCAACCACACGCATGACCCTTGGTCGCGCCTGGTGGCCGTGGGTGCGGGGTGCCTGGTCGGCGCGCAGGCGATCATCAACACTGGCATGAACATCGGGGCGCTTCCCATAGCTGGCATCAACCTGCCGTTCGTCAGCTACGGAGGAAACAGCTTGGTGGTTTCCTGGATCATGGTCGGCCTGGTCTATGGCCTTGCACTCTGGAAACCCCGCGGCGTGAAGCGTGAGTCGTTCGAGTTCGATGACGATCGCCGGCCTCGCGACGGCGGCATCGTGGGATGGCTTGCACCATGAGCGCGCCCCAATCGGCCGTCGACGCGCTTGGCGTGCTGGGCGTCGAGCTCGAGTCGGGCGATCTCGATGCACTGGGCCGATACCTCGACGCGCTCTACCGGGCCAACGCGACCATGAACCTGACGGCGGTGCGCGATGGCGAGGAGGCGTGGCATCGCCATGTCGTCGACAGCCTTTCTCTGCTGCCGTGGATCGCATCGACCGGTGCGACGAGCGTGATCGACGTGGGCACCGGTGGCGGCTTGCCGGGCATCCCGCTTGCACTGGCGGTACCTGAGTTGCGCATGACGCTGCTCGAGGCCACTGGCCGCAAGTGCGAGTTCCTGCAGGAGTGCGTGAATGCCCTCGGCCTGACGTCGCGCTGCAGCGTCGTGAACCTGCGGGCCGAGGTTGCCGGGCACAGACCTGAGCTGCGTGAGCGCTTCGACCTCTGTATCAGCCGTGCCGTGGCGCGCCTGAACGTGCTGCTGGAGTACTGCATCGCCTTCCCCAAGCCGGGGGGCCACATCGTGCTCATCAAGGGCGAGCAGGCGCAGGCCGAGATCGACGAGAGCAAGAAGGCGCTGCATGCGCTGCATGCGCAGGTCGTGGAGAGCGTGCGAACCCCCACGGGCACGATCGTCGCGATCGAGAAGTTGCGTGGCGCGCCGAAGATGTACCCGCGCGCGGATGGCGAGCCCAAGCGTCGACCGCTCTGAGCCGGAGGGCTCAGCCCGGCGGCAGTTGCGGCGGTGGTGGATCGACCTGCGGGCGCGAGCGGGCGACCGCCTCGCTCCATCGATACGCCGCGCGATCTAGCAAGCCGTAGACCTTGTCCCGCATGGCGATGGTTCGTTCGAATCGAGCCCGCGCCTCGCTCAGGCTTCCGCCTTGCGTGGGGTCTGCGTATTGTGCAGCGGCGGCATCGATCAGTGGTGCCGTCCAGCCTTCGCGGGTCAGTCGCATCCAGCGCGCTGCGCGAAGTTCGTGCACTCGGCCGTCGCGGCCGAGCACGCGCAGCGGTCCCAGCGTCCAAGTGCCGCAGGGATCGGCGAGCGGCATCGCTTCGGCGGGAACGACGGGCCGATCCTCCTCATCGTGAGGCCAGCGCTCAAGCATGAAGAGCGCCTCGCGATCGTTCAGCAACTCGGTACCGAACGCAGCCGCAGACTCGCGCCCGCGCCGCAGGTCACTGGCTTGATCGACGGTCGGCTCCGGCGGCATGGTGTCGGTCGAGACGAGCGAGAGCACCGCCTCGATGGGCAGGGACCAGGTGCAGCCCGCGAGGCCTCGGTCGAGTGCCGCACGACACGGCTCCACGCGCGCAGGATCGCCATCCCAGGCGCACGTCGCGACGACTGGCGTGGCCAGCGTGACCACGCGGCCGTCGAAGCGCACCATCCACTGCAGCGCGACGAGGCCCGTGAGCCCATCCTCGCACTCGATGGCCGAGCGCGTGAAGAGCTGTTCGCCGCGCCACTCCTCGATCGAGGGATGGAAGATGGTGATGGCTCCGAGCGAGCGTGGCCACTGCGCCCATGATGGCCAGGATGGGTCGGGCACGAACGGCACCGGCTCGCCGGCTGCGGCAGGATCGACGGTGCGCGCGACGGCTTGATCCACGACCGTTGATGGAACGCCGGTGCCCGGACCTGTGGGAACCTTCGGTGATTCGCCGCCGCCACAGGCGAGCAATGAGGCGCTTGCGGCAACGCAGCACGCAGCTGAAAGAGTCGCACGCACGCACGCGCGCTGGCCGTCCGACATGCGCCCTCGCGGTATCCGCATCAGCACATCTCGATGAGCATGCTCACGGCGTTGCCGCCGCCGAGGCAGAGGCTGCAGATGCCACGCTTGCCGCCAGTTCGCTGCAGCTGGTGCACGAGCGTGCAGAGGACGCGCGCGCCGCTCGCGCCGATCGGATGGCCGAGGGCGATGCCGCCGCCGCAGATGTTGAGCTGGTCCTCGCTGATGCCCAGGGGCGTGATGTCTGCGAGTACCTGCGCCGCAAACGCTTCGTTGATCTCGAAGAGATCGATGTCCTTCACGGCGAGCGAGTGGTCCTTGAGCAGCTGCTCGATGCCGACCTTGGGTGCAAAGAAGAGCTCCTTGGGTTCGACGCCGGCGGTGTTCCAGCCCACGATACGAGCGAGGGGCTTGGCGCCCATCGCCTTGGCGGCATCGTCCGAGGCCACGAGCACCGCGGCGGCACCGTCACTGATCTGGCTGGCGTTGGCGGCGGTCACGCTGCCATCGGGCTTGAAGGCAGGGCGGAGCTTGGCGAGTCCCTCGGCTGTCGAATCTCCGCGGATCCCCTCATCGGCGGACAGCCCGGCCTTGGCCTTGATCATCTCGGCGGTGATCTCGACGATCTCCGGCTTGAACCAGCCCTCGGCCGTGGCGCGAGCGGCGCGCTGGTGGCTCTGCGCGCTGAAGCGGTCCTGCTCGGCTCGGCTCACCGAGCGGGTGGCGGCGATGTGCTCGGCCGCGAAGCCCATGCCCCAGCATTCGAAGGCGCAGCGGAGACCGTCGTACTCCATGTGGTCCTGCATCTCGACCTTGCCGAACTTGGCACCGGCCCGCACGTGCGCGAAGTGCGGCGCCATGTCCATGTTCTCCATGCCGCCGGCCACGACGACCTTGTTCACGCCCGCACGGATGCCGGTGGCCGCCTGCATCACGGCCTGGAGGCCGCTTCCGCAGACCTTGTTCACGGTGACGGCGCTCAGGGTGTGGGGCAGGCCTGCCTTGAGCCCAGCCTGGCGGGCCGGGTTCTGGCCGACGCCCGCCTGCAGCACGCAGCCCATGATGCACTCGTCGACGTGTTCCCTGGCCGCCGGCACCTGCTCGAGCACGGCCTTGATGGCGATGGCGCCGAGGTCGGGAGCGCTGGTGCGGGCGAGCGAACCACCGAACTTGCCGACGGGGGTGCGCTTGGCGGCGAGGATCACGGGCTGGTGCATGGGTGCGGGTCTCCGGGATTGGGGGAAGTTGCCATCATACGCAGCATGCGGCGCACGGTCGCGCCGCCAGGAGCCTCGCTCATGCGATCGAACGTCGACACCGGCAACCTCGTCAGCCTCCAGAGCCACATCCTGCAGGAGGAGGCCCGTTACCCGGGTGCATCAGGCGACTTCTCGTGGATCGTCAGCGGGATCTCGCTTGCGGGCAAGGCGATCGCGCACAAGGTCCGGCGCGCGCGGCTCGAGGGCGTGCTCGGAGAGTGGGGCGAGAAGAATGTGCAGGGCGAGGAGCAGATCCACATGGATGTGATCGCCAACGAGACGATCCTGCGCTGCCTGGGCTCGCGCGCGAGCATCGCTGTCGTGGCGAGCGAGGAGGACGAGGAACCCACCATCCTGCGCACCGGCAAGGATGGCGGCAAGTACTGCGTGCTCTTCGATCCGCTTGATGGATCGAGCAATCTCGATGCATGCGGCCCCGTTGGGACGATCTTCTCGATCCTGCGCAACGATCCAACGATCGAGGGTGCCGAGGCAACCATCTGCCAGCCTGGCATGCAGCAGGTCGCCGCGGGCTACATCCTGTACGGCCCGAGCACGGCCTTCGTGATCAGCACCGGCAATGGAGTCGACCTCTTTGAGCTCGATCCGTTCCTCGGTTCGTTCCTGCTGGTGAAGCAGGGGCTCACGATCCCGGCGGGCAACCGGACCTACTCGCTCAACGAGGCGTACACCGAAAGCTTTCCGGTCGGCTACCAGCGCTACCTGAAGTGGGCGCATGGCCACGGTTACAGCAGCCGCTACACGGGTGCGTTCGTTGCCGATGTGCATCGCATCCTCGTGTCGGGCGGCGTGTTCCTGTACCCGCCCACCGCCAAGCACCCCGAAGGCAAGCTTCGCCTGCTCTACGAAGCCAATCCCATGGCCTTCATCATCGAGCAGGCAGGAGGCAAGGCGATCTCGAGCGGCCTGCCCACCTTGGGCCGGCACCCTCAGCGATTGCACCAGCGCACACCGATCGTCGTGGGCAGCACCGATCAGGTCGATGCCATGATGGCGCAGGTGCATCAGGTCACCGAATGGCATCCCTGAGTCTGCGGTGGTCTCTCGAGTGACCTTGCAACGCATGGCGTGCGTGCCAGGGGCCATGCACCATGACGCCATGAAGCATTGCGCCATGAAAAAACCCCACGGCAACGCGCCGTGGGGTCGGGTTGGGTCTCGGTGATCCCTGAGCCTCAGGCGCTCGGGGCAGTCTCGCTCGGTGCCGCCTCGCTGATGAGCGCAGTGGGGCGTTCGGCGCGGAAGGTCAGGTGGTCCTTGCCTTCTTCGCGGGTTGCATGGATCGTGTCGCCGGGGCGGAAGTCGCCCAAGAGCAGGTTCTCGGCGAGGGTGTCCTCGACGAAGGTGCCGATCGCACGACGGAGCGGGCGGGCGCCGAAGTCGGGGTTGTAGCCCTTCTCGATCAGGAACTCTCGAGCCGGGGCATCCAGTTCCAGCTTCATGTCCCGCTCGGCGAGGCGCTGACGGAGCTTCGCCAACTCGATCTCGATGATCTGCGTGAGGTCATCCTTCACCAGCGGCCTGAAGACGATGATGTCATCGAGGCGGTTGATGAACTCGGGGCGGAAGAACTTCTCGGCCTCGCCGAGGAGCTGCTTCTTGATCCGGTCGTAGTCGGCGACCTCGCTGCGCTTGGTGAAGCCGAAGGCCGAGCCGCCCTTGATCAGGTCGGCGCCGATGTTGCTCGTCATGATCACGACGGTGTTCTTGAAGTCCACATGCCGGCCGTAGGAGTCCGTCAGGCGGCCTTCTTCCGTGATCTGCAGGAGCATGTTGTAGACGTCCGGGTGGGCCTTCTCGACTTCGTCGAGCAGCACCACCGAGTAGGGACGGCGACGCACGCGCTCGGTGAGCTGGCCACCCTCTTCGTAGCCGACATAGCCCGGAGGCGCACCGACCAGGCGGCTGACTGCGTGCTTCTCCATGTACTCGCTCATGTCGAGGTGGATCATGGCATCGGGGTCACCGAACATGAAGGTGGCCAGCGCCTTGCAGAGCAGGGTCTTGCCGACGCCCGAGGGGCCGACGAAGAGGAAGCTGCCCACGGGGCGGCGGGGGTCCTTCAGGCCGGCGCGCGCCTTGCGGATCGCTCGGGCGACCGCCTTGACCGCCTCGTCCTGGCTGACGACTGCCTTGTGGAGCTCAGCCTCGAGCTGGAGCAGGCGCTCCGACTCTTCCTTGGCGAGCTTCGTCAGCGGCACGCCCGTCATCTTCGACACGACCTCGCGGATCATGTCCTCGTCGACGAGTGCCTGTGATTCGTTCATGCGCTCGCGCCATTCGACCTGGCGGCGCTCCTTCTCCTTGCGCATCTTCTCGGCCTGGTCGCGCAGGTCGGCGGCGCGCTCGTAGTCGGCGCCACGCACGGCCTCGTCCTTCTCGAGCGAGAGGCGCTCGATGCGCTCCTCGATCTCGGCCAGATCTGGCGGCTTGCTCATGGTCTTCAGGCGCATGCGGGCGCCCGCCTCGTCAAGCACGTCGATCGACTTGTCCGGCTGCACGCGCCCGGTGATGTAGCGACCGCTGAGGTCGACTGCGGCGCGCAGCGCATCGTCGCCGAAGCGCACCTTGTGGTGGGCTTCGTACTTCTCGCGCAGGCCCTTGAGGATCTCGAAGGTCTGCTCGGCGTTCGGCGGCTCGACGGTGATCGGCTGGAAGCGCCGCTCGAGGGCAGGGTCCTTTTCGACGTACTTGCGGAACTCGTCGTAGGTCGTGGCGCCGATGCACTGGATCTCGCCGCGGGCGAGCGCCGGCTTCAGCACATTGCTGGCATCGATCGCGCCTTCCGCGCCGCCGGCGCCGACGAGCGTGTGCAGCTCGTCGATGAAGAGCATCACGTTCTTCGAGCGCTTGACCTCGTTCATGACGGCCTTGATGCGCTCTTCGAACTGGCCGCGGTACTTGGTGCCCGCGACCATGGCCGCCAGGTCGAGCGCGATG
>Ga0194116_10005070_pt1 | contig 14665 bp, 12 predicted proteins | sample TA2MahsurfametaG_4_FD_148617 | JGI IMG/M metagenome (GOLD analysis project Ga0194116, IMG submission 148617) | Freshwater microbial communities from Lake Tanganyika, Tanzania - TA2015008 Mahale S9 surface | ecosystem: Environmental > Aquatic > Freshwater > Lake | place: Tanzania: Lake...
AGTCTTTGATTTATGGTGCCGGGTGAGGGATTTGAACCCCCGACCAACGGTTTACAAAACCGCTGCACTACCACTGTGCTAACCCGGCGCCCAAGGTCTAGATTTTAGCGCGATTCTCTATCCGAAATCGCTGGCCTCGTGACGCTCGCGGATCGCACCTTCGCCCTTGCTTCGATTGACCCGCATGCCACGCTTCACTGCCGGCCGCGCCGCCAGTTCGGTGGCCCAACGCACCACGTGGGTATAGCTGACTACCTGTAAAAACTCAGCTGCCCCGTAGAGATCTTGCAGCACCAGCCCACCGTACCAAGGAAAAGTCGCCATATCGGCGATGCTGTAGTCGCTGCCAGCGATATAAGCACGGTTGGCAAGGTTGCGATCGAGCACATCGAGCTGTCGCTTAACCTCCATCGCGAATCGGTCGATCGGGTACTGCCACTTGTCAGGGGCATAGGCATAAAAATGCCCGAAGCCACCGCCCAGATAAGGCGTACTTCCCATCTGCCAAAAAAGCCAGGACAAACATTCCGCACGCGCCGAGCCGCTACCCGGTAAAAATGCGCCAAATTTTTCAGCGAGGTAGGTGAGTATGGACGCCGACTCGAACACGCGTACCGACGGCTCCATACTGACATCATGCAGCGCTGGAATCTTTGAATTCGGATTAATGTCGATGAAGCCGCTGCCGAATTGATCCCCGGCGCTGATGTCGATAAACCAAGCGTCGTACTCCGCACCAGCGTGGCCCGCAGCCAGCAACTCCTCGAGCATCACCGTCACTTTGATGCCATTCGGCGTGCCCAAAGAATAAAGCTGTAGCGGATGCCGCCCGCGAGGCAGCGCCTTTTCGTGGGTAGGCCCCGCGATGGGTCGATTGATGTTGGCAAATCGACCCCCTTTGCCGCGGTCCCAGACCCAGGTTTTTGGCGGAGTGTAGGTAGGGGGATCGCTCATGATTACGAATTCCTCATTTACATCCGCTAATACACACGCTGAACAGGTCGACGTTAGGTGCGTACGCTGATTTCGCCGGCGAGTATCGAACTGCGATGACCGGTGGCATGTTCGAGCTGCAATGCACCCTGCGCATCGATCCCACGGGCGATGCCCTGGCGTTCGCTACTGCCATCGAGCACGCGGATCGGTTGATCGCACAGCACATCGGCCGTCCGCCAGTCTTCGATGAAGGGCGCGAAACCCTCCACCGCAAAGCGCTTTAGCCCGGCGATCACCCGACCGATGATTGCCGCAGCCACTGCATTACGCTTACCGGCATCTAAACCCAAAGATTCGAGATCGCCCGCTAACGTACCACTATCGGCGATCAATTTCTTTTTATCCTCACCGAGCCGCAAGTTGAGGCCAATGCCGACCACGACCAGAGCGGGTCCTACGGCCTCGGCGCGCAACTCGGCGAGTATCCCACCAAGTTTCACGAGCTGCGCTGAAGCAGAAAGGATCACCACATCGTTCGGCCATTTCAAAGAAATATCGCGCACACCACAGCTCAGTAAGGCCTCGCGTACGCAGGTGCCGACCACGAGACTCAGTGCCGGCAGATCATGCGGTAGCGGCTCGAAATTCGTTGCAATCGAGAGACAAAGACTGCCGCCCAGAGCCGCCTGCCAGCGGCGACCTCGACGGCCGCGCCCACCCGTCTGGTTCTCGGCGAGCAGCACGGCAAACTCGCCGGGCGTGGGCGGCTGCGATTCGAGTAGCCTGGCATTCGTCGAGCCGATCTCCCAGACCACCTCGAGCTGCACAAGATCACTAATTTCTTTGGGCAGATCTCCGCGGATTGCACTTACATTCAGTGCCTCGCAGGAGGCACCGAGTCGATAGCCGCGGTTGGTCTGCGCTTCGATGAGTAAGCCCATCCCGCGCAATTGACTGATGGCCTTCCACACCGCGCTTCGGGTCACCCCCGTCGCCTCGGCAAGAGCTTCGCCAGAGTGCAGCTGGCCATCGGTGAGCGCGCCAAAGATTTTCTGGGTGAGCATTGGTGCGGCTTGTGTCATCGACGATCACGTAAACGACCCAGCAGCCAGAGCTTGCGGGCTCGCGGCTCGATGCCTGCACGCATACGCGCGATATTGCTGCGATGTGTCCAAATGACGAAGGCCGCACAGACGACACCAAATACAGTGAGGGGTATCACGTCTTCGGGTGCAAGCCAACCACGCGCCGCGGCGAGGTGCACGAGGATCGGCAGGCTTACTGCCGCGACCATCGAGCCGAGCCCGACGAATCCGCACACGAACATCATCACCAACCAGATCGCGAGCAGACCCAGCAACAAGGGCGTCGACAATGCGAGCAGAGTGCCGAGCACCGGTGCCACGCCTTTGCCGCCCCGAAACCCGTGAAACACCGGATACACATGACCGAGCACTACCGCAAAAGCGCAGGCGACCGCCAGCCACTCGATCGGGTACTGCGCCGGTATCAGCGCATGCGGCAGCCAACGAACGGCCAGCGAAGCTTTAATCACATCGATGAGGATCACCCCACTCGCGAAGATCCAGCCCTGTGTACGCAACGCATTGGTGCCGCCGGCGTTGCCGCTGCCCTGCATGCGGATGTCGATGCCGCGAAAGCGCCCGATCAGCAGCGCCCCGTTGACGGAGCCCATCAGGTAGGCAGCCAGCACGCGAAGGGCTAAATCGATCACCCGCAAATCTTAACGCAGCGCTCGCAAGGGTGCAGAATGCGCCGATGTCGAATGCCATTCCGACCCTGAGCCTGCGCGCTGTCGAGTCCGCGGGTTTCGTGCGCGAGCTTGGTACCGCCTATGCCAATCACGGCTTCGTGATCATCACCGACCACGGGATCCCGCAGCCGCTCATCGACCGCTTTCTCGGTATGTACAAGATCTTTTTCGGTTCGCCAGATGCCGATAAACGGCGGTATCACATTGCGGGTAGCGGCGGCGCGCGCGGCTACACCCCCTTTGGCATTGAGACCGCCAAAGGTAGCCGTCACTTCGATCTCAAGGAGTTCTGGCACGTAGGACGCGAGCTGCCGCAGGGCCATCCGTATCGACACTTCATGGCCGACAATGTGTGGATCGACGGCATCGAGAATTTTAAGGACAGCTGCATCGAGATGTTCGATACTTTTGATCGCAGCGGCCGGAGACTGCTGACAGCGATCGCACGGGTACTCGATCTACCATCCGATTATTTTGAAGACAAAGTTCAGCTCGGCAATAGCGTGCTGCGGGTGATCCACTACCCGCCGATGCCGCCCAACCCCACCGAGAGCATTCGGGCGGGCGCGCACGAGGACATCAATGTCATCACCTTGTTGCTCGGCGCCGAAGAGCCGGGGCTGCAGGTGCTCACCCGTCAGGGAGAGTGGCTATCGGTCAACCCTGTGCCGGGGTCGATGGTGGTCAATGTCGGTGACATGCTGCAACGACTGACCAACGGCCGCCTGCGCTCCACCAGCCATCGCGTGATCAATCCGGTCAGTGAGCGCGCACAAAATGCGCGCTATTCCATGCCATTTTTTCTACATTTCAACCCGGACTTTCCGATAGCCGCCCTGCCCTCCTGCGTCGGCCCCGGAAAACCCGCGCCCTTGCCGCCGATCCTCGCCGAAGAATATCTGCAAGAACGGCTGTGCGAGATCAAGCTTAAATAATTCACCAGATCATCACCATGGGACCATCACCATGACACTCTATCTGCAGGCCCTACTCGGTATCGCCGTCTTCATCACCATTGTATTGCCGATGTCGAGCAACCGCCGCAGCATCAACTGGAAGCTAGTCAGCGTCGCGCTCGCGCTGCAGTTCGTCATCTGTATCCTGCTACTCAAAGCGCCCGTAATCAAAGAAGGTTTGCTCTACCTCAATCAGGCGGTCGGTGCGCTCGGAGCTGCGACCCTCAAAGGTTCAGCGTTCGTCTTCGGCTATGTGGGCGGTGGCGACACACCTTTTACCATTACCAACCCCAATGCAGCGGTGACCTTCGCTTTTCAGGTGTTACCGCTGGTCATCGTTATGTCGGCGCTGTCTGCGCTGCTTTGGTACTGGCGTATCCTGCCGATCGTAATCCGCGGCATCAGCTGGGTTTTCGAGCGCGCACTCGGCACGCGCGGCCCCTCGGGTCTCGTCGCCACGGCCAATATTTTTCTCGGCCAGACTGAAGCGCCGTTGCTCGTTCGACCCTATCTCGCACGCATGTCGCGCTACGAATTGCTACTCGTGATGACAGCGGGTATGGCCACTATCGCGGGCTCGGTGATGGTGATCTATTCAGCAATGCTCGGCGTACAGTTCCAGGGCGTACTGGGTCATCTCATCACCAAGTCGATCATGTCGGTACCGGCCTCTGTGCTCTTTGCCCACATGATTTTGCCCGATGACAACAGCAGCTCGCAGGATCTCCAGGAATCGCCGCGAATTTATCAAAGCGCGATGGACTCGATCACACGCGGCACCAGTGATGGACTCGCGCTCTTCCTCAACATTATCGCCATTCTCATCGTGCTGACCGCCTTCGTCGCGCTCGCCAACAGCATCGTCAGTTTCTTACCGGCGATCGATGGCGAAGCGATTACGCTCGAGCGCATTGCCGGCTGGATTTTCGCGCCAGTTGCATGGCTCATGGGCATTCCCTGGTCGGAAGCAACGACCGCAGGCTCGCTACTGGGTGTCAAAAGCGTGCTCAATGAATTCATTGCCTTCATCCAGCTGACCGGCGTGCCGCCCGAAACGCTGTCCGATCGCTCGCGGCTTATCACAATCTATGGGCTCTGTGGTTTTGCAAACCTCGCGAGCATTGGCATTCAAATCAGCGGCATCGGCACCATGGTGCCCGAGCGTCGAGGCGATCTCGTTTCGCTGGCATGGCCCGCCTTCGTCGCTGCGACTTTGGGTTCGTGCATGACCGGTTGCATCGTCGGCATCGTTGCGGGCTGAGGGCGCGCCGTCGTGGCGAAACTTTATTTTTATTACTCGACCATGAACGCGGGCAAGTCAACGGCCTTGCTGCAGGCGTCGCACAACTACGGCGAGCGCGGCATGCACACGGTTGTTTATACCGCTAAACTCGATGATCGCGCAGATGGTCGTGTGGCCTCGCGTATTGGCATCAGCGCTGACGCTCGTCACTTTGCTGCAGGGCAAGATCTCTTTCACGAGATCAGCGCCGATCTCACAGAGGGTCCCATTGCCTGCGTGCTCGTCGATGAGGCGCAGTTCCTCGCCAGCGATCAAGTCCGTCAGCTCGCGCGCGTGGTCGATGATCTCAATGTGCCGGTGCTCTGCTACGGCCTGCGCACGGATTTCCTGGGGCGGCTTTTCGAGGGCAGCGCGCAACTGCTGGCCTGGGCCGACAATCTGGTCGAGATCAAAACGGTCTGCCATTGCGGCCGCAAGGCCACCATGGTGGTCCGCGTGCTCCCCGACGGGCGGGTCGAAACGGCCGGCGCCCAGGTCGAGATCGGCGGCAACGACCGCTATGTATCCCTCTGTCGCCGACACTTCACCTCGGCCATCGAAACGGGTAAGGCCTGAAAAGCCCCCTTGTCATAATCTGCAAACATTGGGACGGTAAAGTACGAGTCGTAGGACGTACATCTGACCTAAGACCGTTGTTTTTTTGCGACATTAGGGTTTCCGGATGCCTTTTCCGGGGTCCGTAACGTAGAATTTCCGGTCCTGAATTTCGGGTCATTACGCCCTTCTCTGACGCACTTCTTGACGCACTTGGAGACTTCAAAAATGTTCACGCAGATTTTGGGCACACACGCGCCCGTGTCCGCAGTACAACGCTCCCACGTTTCGCTTGCCGTACTGCTCGCCTGCCCGCTGCTCGTTGTCGCGACGAACCAATCCGCTTTTGCACAGTCGACGGGTACAACCGCAGCCGAAGAGCTGCAAGAAATCGTCGTCACCGGTCGCCGCATCGGCCAGATTGGCGCGGTCACCGAACAGAACGCCGCGAAGTCGCGTGTCACGATCACCGGTGAGTTCTTGCAGAACTATATCCCGGGTCAAACCTTCCTCGAATCTTTGAACCAGGTTCCGGGTGTCAACTTCACCAACAACGATCCGTACGGCAGCTCGGGTGGCAACCTGCGCTTGCGCGGCATCGACGGCTCGCGTGTGTCGCTGACATTTGACGGCATACCGTTGAACGACACCGGCAACTACGCCATCTACACTAACCAGCAGATCGACCCCGAGTTAATCGAAGCGGTCGACGTCAACCTCGGTACGACCGACGTCGACAGTCCGACGGCTTCAGCGGTGGGCGGCACCATCAACAACCGTACGCGTCGTCCCGGCAAGGAAGAAGGCGGCATGGTTTCGGTGTCGGCGGGCGAGTACAACTACCGCCGCTATTTCGGTATGTATGAGACCGGCGAGATTAGCCCTTGGGGGACTCGCGCGTATTTCACAGCCTCACACGCCAGCAACGACAAGTACAAAGGTCCCGGCGAGATTTACAAGCGCCAGTTCAACGCGCGCCTGTTTCAGGACATGGGCAACGGTGACTTCATCGCTATTGCGGCGCACTTTAACCGCAACCGCAATAATTTTTATCGTAGTGCCACCGAAGCGCAGTGGCTAGCCGATGGTCGCAAACGCGATAACTTGGCGTTCTGCACGCGTCTACCCGGCGTCAACGGTGTCCGACAAGACGAGAACGCCGCACCGAACTCCGGCAGCACCGAGAACCCTCTCAACCCGTCGGCCTGCACCAATTACTACGGGCTGCGTGTGAACCCCTCGGACACCGGCAACATCCGTATTAACTCGTTGTGGAATATCAGCGAAAAGGTTCGGCTCGCTATCGATCCGTCTTTCCAATATGTTCTTGCCAACGGTGGTGGCACGCAGGTGCTCAACGAAACCCCATCGGCTACATCGAACGCCGATCGTCGTGTTGTTGGACTCTCGACCGCGCTCGGCTTTGATCTGAACGGCGACGGCGACGTGCTCGACACCGTGCGGTTCTACACCCCGAGCAACACAAACACTCGTCGTTTCGGCGTCAATACCTCGCTGATTTGGGACCTTTCAGAGACACAGCGAGTCCGCGTGGCCTACGCGTGGGACTACGGCCGTCACCGTCAGACCGGCGAGTGGGGCTACCTCGATGGTTCTGGAAACCCAGAGAATTTTTTTGGTGGTCGTCAGGGTCGTAAGGTCCCAACCGCTGACGGCAGCTTCGTGCGCGGTCGTGATCGTTACTCGATTGCCAAGTTGAGTCAGTTCTCTGCGGAGTATCGCGGAAAGTTTTTTGATGAAAAAATAACTGCAGCGATCGGTATTCGTGCACCATTCTTCGAGCGCCAACTCAATCAGTACTGCTATTCGCAAAGCGGGGCATTTAATGTGCTGTGCACAACACAGCGTCCGACTACTTTCCTGCCGAACGGTAACGTCACGCTTGGTAGCTCGACGACCCAATACATTCCCCCGTTCGCTGGAACGTTTAAATTCGACGATGTGCTTCCGAATCTTGGTTTGACCTACGCACTCACCGACTCACAGACGGTGTATGCCTCGTACGCCGGGAGCCTCTCGGCGCCGCGTACGGACAACCTCTACACGGTGAGCCGTGGTAGTGATGGGGTGCTTCGTCAGGCCATCCCGAACCCAGAGACGACCGACTCCTTCGACCTCGGCTGGCGCTATCGCTCAGAGTCGCTTCTCGCGTCGGTCGCGCTATGGAAATCGCAGTTCAAGAACCGCATCGTGTCGTCTTTCGATCCGGACCTCGGCTACTCGGTTGATCGTAACGTCGGCGACGTCAATCTGCAGGGTGCTGACTTTCAGATCGGCTGGCAGGCCAACGACTGGATCGTGGTGAACGGTTCGGCCTCGTACAACGACAGCGAGCTGAGGCAGGACCTCCGGGTCAGCGCCGCGAGCGTGCTGCCGACTGGAGGCAAGCGACTTGTTGAGACGCCCGAGTGGACCTTCGCCGGTCGTATTGAGTTACGACCCTTTGCAAACTTCAACCTTGGGCTCGAGGGTAAATTCGTCGATGATCGCTTCACAACCGACGTGAACGACGCCAGCGTCAATAACTTTACGGTATTTAGTCTTGATGCCGGTTACAACTTCGAATTCGAAGGCGTGAAATCGATGCGTGTACAGCTTAACGTCTACAATTTACTCGATGAAGAGTTCTTCGGTTCGATCAGCAGCACCGCCTACTCAATCGCTCGTACTCCGCCTCTCGTTGGTTTCTCACCGAGTACGCCGTTCCTGACCCTCGGCGCACCACGTACGGTCAGCATCTCGGTGCAGACCCGCCTCTAAAGCGGCGAGGCACCCCGCGTGATCCGCGGAGCGTTATGGCAAAGGGGCGCCTCATGGCGCCCCTTTGTTTTTGCACCGCAAGCCATGCGCATGATGATGATCGCGCTCAGCGCGATTTTTTCTTTGGTGTCGCCCGTATTGTCTCGTGAACCCGTACTGTCGCGCGACAATTCAGAGCCGGCTACGACACCCCCGCCTCGTGCCTCAGGCACGTTGCGTATCGCCACCTACAATGTCAGTTTCTTCGGTAAGGCTGAGGGTGATCTGACTCGCGAACTGACGACCCCCGAGTCGGTACAGCCAAAGCAGATTGCCGCAGTCCTGCAACGCGTGCGCCCCAATATCTTGCTGCTCAATGAATTCGACTACGATCCAAGAAGCCCAGAGCTCTTTGCCCGAAATTATTTGGCGATCTCGCAGGCGGGCGGCAAGCCACTGAGATTCGCCCACCACTTTATCGCACCTTCGAATACTGGGATTCCGAGCGGATTCGATCTCGATCGCAGTGGCAGCATCGGCGGCGGTAACGATGCGCTCGGCTTCGGGCAATTCTCGGGCCAATATGGCTTGGTTGTCTTCTCGCAGCTGCCCATCGATAACACTACGACACGGACCTTCCGTCATTTTCTTTGGCGTGATATGCCTAGCGCCTTGCTGCCGCCAGACTGGTACACCCCAGAGAGTCTCGCGAAACTGTCGCTGTCATCGAAGAGTCATTGGGATGTCGCGATCCGACTAAGCCGGAAAGAAATCCTGCACTTTCTCGTCAGTCACCCGACCCCGCCCGGCTTCGATGGTCCCGAAGATCGCAACGGTCGACGCAACCACGACGAGATCCGACTCTGGGCGGACTACATCGACCCGTCACGCAGCGACTATCTGCGCGATGATCGGGGTCGACAAGGCGGACTCGAAGCCGGTGCGTCGTTCGTCATCGCCGGCGATCTCAACGCCGACCCGCAAGATGGCGGCAGTGTTCGCGGCGCCATCGATCAACTCTTACTCCACCCCCGCGTGAATCGTGAAACAGCCATAGGCGATTTGGCACCACGTAGCCGTGGTGCCAGCGAAGCAGCACTGCGGCAGGGCGGCGCCAATGCGGCGCAGCGCGGCGATGCCTCACTCGATACCGCCGATTTTTCGGATCGTGGCAATGGCGTCGGCAACCTGCGCACTGACTATGTGCTGCCGTCGAGCAATCTCGAGGTCTGCGCCTCTGGCGTGTTCTGGCCCGCAAGTACCGATGCGGAGTTCGCACTGGTCAACGACGATGTCGAGGCCAGCTCGGATCACCGACTCGTTTGGGTCGATATCGCACTATCCGGCAGGCGTTGCCCGATACGCTCAAAATGAGCTGCGAATCAATGCGGCGGATGCTCCTCGAGCGCGGCGTAGCGCTTCAGAGTAGTCGCCGATGCACACGCGGAACGCGACATGTCTGCACTGCACGCATCAGCCGTGATTCCACGCTCCCAGGATCCATAGATCGGGTTAGGTAACAGAAACCAGCGCGTGCCGAAGAGGGGCATGAGCTCAGCCTGGCGGACCTCAAAATCGGGGCGATCAATGAAATCGCGCAGATCATCACCGATGAGAGCCACGATGCGATATGTCTTTGCGATCCACGCGCGACGCACGGTTTTATTTGAGCTCGACCACTCGGGTCGCTCCCGCCGTAGACTCAACGCCCCCGGGTCCGCAGCATTCGGCAGATTGAGTGTTTGCAGATTACGCAGCGTCGCCGTACGCGCTGGGCAAGGGTCAGCGGGATATTCCGCTAGCACTCGGCACTCTCGATTGGTCACATAGAAAATACGGTGACCTGCACGCGCGGCCGCCTGTAAAAATTCTACTGCACCAGCGATTGCCGGGGCTGCCGCTTCCTGCATCCACAACTGCCAAGACGGCTCGTCGTAATCGCTACCCGCCCGAATCCGCTGGGCCTGATAAAACGTATTGTCGAGGACAGTCTCATCGAGATCCACGATGATCGCCGTCGGCAAACTCGCGAGCGCCGCTGGGTCCGTCTGTTGCTGCTCCACGGCGGCGCTTCCGGGGGCGGCCACCGTGCTAGCGAGTCGCTCCGTCGCCAGTCGATATATTTGGGTAGCTGCGATACGGTATTCGGCGGCACGCTGCATCCAAAGCGTCGCGTTCACCTGCTCGCGGCCGATGATCGACGTGTCGTCCGCCGCGAACGACGAGGAAAAGAGCAGGAGACCAGCCGTCGTCACCATCGCCAATTCTTTCAGTGTGAACCTCTCCATAGGCGCACATGTTAAGGTGCGGCCGTGCTGAAAAATACCATTCGTACCATCCCCGACTATCCGAAGGCCGGGATCCAGTTTCGCGACATCACCACCTTGCTTGGTAATGCCGAATCCTTTCGCGCGGCGGTCGGTCAACTCGCCGCACCGTATGCAGGTATAGGCATCGGTAAAGTCGCGGGGATAGAGGCGCGCGGATTCATTTTAGGTGGCGCCGTTGCGCACCAGTTGCAGGCCGGTTTTGTGCCGATCCGCAAGAAAGGCAAGCTACCCCATGACACCGTCCGCATCGGCTATTCGCTGGAGTACGGTACCGACGAAATGGAAATCCATCGCGATGCCGTCGCATCTGGCGAGAAAGTCATCCTGATCGACGATTTGATTGCCACCGGCGGCACGGCAACGGCCGCCCTTGCCTTACTGCGCTCACTTGGTGCCGAGGTGATCGCAGCCTGCTTCGTGATCGATCTGCCCGATTTACAGGGTGCAAAGAAAATACGCGATCTTGGCGTGCCTGTGCTTACCCTCATTACCTTCGACGGTCACTGAATCAGTTCGGCGTCTCGCAAACTCTGGATCATCGAGGTCTTGAGCAGAAAGGCACGTGACAAGGCAGGGTCTGCAGCCGCACGCATGAATTCGGCCTGACGTTTCTTTTGTACGTTGGGATCCTTCGATTCCATCAATTTTTTATTATTGATGGTGTGCTCTTGCACAAACCGTACGCAGATGCCCCTGCGCTGGCGTTCATAGAGATCGAGCAACTGTCCAGCCTCTGCGCCGTGATGAACGCGGATCAGCTTGTCAGCGAGGCTCCAGGCATCGTGAATGCCACCATTCATTCCCATCCCGCCAAGCGGATTATTGATATGCGCAGAGTCGCCTGCGAGTAGCACACGTCCGCGGCGATAAGTCCTCGCGACGCGCTGGTGCACACGATAAATCGTCCGATGGATAATTTCATAGTCGCGATCGTGCGGCGCCATATGATGTAAACGATCCTGAATCCAGCGATCCGACAACCATAGCGCATCGTCCTCGATTTTCGGATCTGTCGGAATAAGCACGCGCCAGAGCGAGGGTGTACGCAGCAGTACCAGCCATTCCTCAGGATCTGAAACGTAATTCACCAAAGAAAGACGATCGAATTTCGTTTCGAGCGGGAACTGCGTCGAGGCGACCAAAAACTTCTCGGGCCAAGTAAAGCCCTCGAACTCGATGGCGACGGCCTTGCGGACGGCACTATCAGCACCATCCGCAGCGACGAGGAACGAGCCGCGCAAGATTTTCTCTTGCCCGTTCGTCCAGACCAGCACCTCAACTCCATCAGTGGTTTGGTGTACGCCTTTCACCGAGGAGTTGAAATGGCATTTGGCGAGGCCCGCATGCTGCTCGCCCAGTTCGTTCCACACGAGGCGCGTGTACTTCCACTGTTCGGCCTGCAACCGATAGGGGTGACGCGTGTCTTCGGAGAGATATCCGAGATCGAATTCGGCGATCTCGCCAGTGCGTCGGTCGCGATACTGATACTTTCGACAGACGAGACCCTGTGCCTCGAGAGGCTTGGCCATGGCGAGTTCATCCAGCATGTCGAGCGAGGGCGGATGGAAAGTAGAGGCGCGCAGGGTTTCGGGCAGATCCGGCAGACCCTCGAGCAGCGTCACTGGGACGCCTGCCTGTGCGAGTCGCAACGCTGCGGTACAGCCGACGGGCCCGGCGCCTGCGATGATGACCGGCGCATTGATCGCCAAGATTTTTGCCCCCAACGCGAAAATTCTGCTCCTATATTCTATGCCAACTACCAGTAGCCTACCGAGGTGCGTACCGATGCACGCCCAGCACACTCCATTCCGCGCCAGTGTTCGTCGTCGCCTCATTCTCGCGCTCGCCGCAGTGACGCTGACGGTTGCCGCAATGCAGGCCGTACCTCAGGAGAAAACCGAAAAACCGCCGCTGCACGGGCAGCAGTGGATGGCAATCACCGGCAAGCCGTTGGGCGCCACCGCAGGCTCTCGAATCTTTCAGCGCGGTGGCAATGCGGTCGATGCTGCCTGCGCGATGATCGCCGCCACAGCGACCATGTGGGATGTACTGCACTGGGGTGGGGAAACACAGGCGCTCATCTGGCACCCGCAAGAGCGCCAGGTGATTGCGATCAATGCCCTAGGCGTGGCGCCATCGGGTGCGACCCCAGAATTTTTCAAATCGAAAGGTATGAAATATCCGCCGGAGTTCGGTCCGCTGGCCGCGGTCACCCCCGGCACACCTGGCGGCATAATGGTGATGCTCGCCGAGTATGGCCGTCTCTCGCTCGCCGAAGTACTGGCGCCCGCGATTGAACTCGCCGACGGGTATCCGATGGAGGCGCAAACGGCAACGCTCATCGAGCGCAATAAAGGCAAGCTCAAAGAGTGGTCTGATAGTGCTCGCGTGATGTTGCCGCATCGTCAGGATGCGGCTGCAGCGGGCCGCGAAGGGCCCGTAGCGGGTGAAATTTTCCGTCAGCCTGAGCTCGCCGCCACTCTGCGCAAACTGGTCGAGGCCGAGACTCGGGCGCGCAAACGTGGCGCATCGCGCAAGCAAGCCATCATGGCGGCCTACGAGCGCTTTTATCGCGGTGATATTGCGACGGAGTTCGTAGCGGCCGTCCAGGCACAAGGAGGACTCATCACGCGCGATGATCTTGCCAATTGGCAGGTCAAGGTCGAAGAGCCGCGCCATGTCAATTACCGCGGCGTCGAGGTCTACAAGCTCGACACCTGGACGCAGGGCCCGGCGATGCTGCAGGCGCTCAATATTCTCGAAAACTTTGATCTGCAAGCGATGGGCTACAACTCGTCACGGTACTTACACACGGTTTATCAGGCGATGAACCTGTCGTTCGCCGATCGCGATTTTTATTACGGTGATCCTGCTTTCCCACCGACCGAACCCATCACAGGCCTGCTGTCGAAAGACTACGCCCGGCAGCGCGCCAAGCTCATAGGTGAACGCAACGATCCGCGCATCGGCCCGGGCGACCCCTACCCGTTTCAGGGCGGCAGTAATTCTTACAAAGATTTGCTTCGCAGTTGGGGTAGTACGCGCTCACCGATGGATCCACCCGCAACGTCTGCCACACCGAACGAGAGGCCGTATTCGCCGAGTGGCGTCGTCCCCACGGTCGATGCGCGCATTCCCGATCGTCGCGATCCGCTTGATGACACGGAGCAGGCCTTCTGGCGCGGTACGACATCGGTCATCGCCGCGGATGCAGGAGGCTGGCTGGTGTCGGTCACTCCGAGCGGCGGTTGGATTCCGGCGGTGATCGCCGGCAAGACGGGCATCGGACTCTCGCAGCGTATGCAGTCGTTCGTACTCGATCCCAAAGAAAATCCGTTCAATGTCATTGAACCCGGTAAACGCCCGCGCGTCACGCTCACGCCGAGCCTTGCAGTCAAAGATGGCAAACCGTGGCTCGCCTTCGCGGTGCAAGGGGGTGACAGTCAGGATCAAAACCTACTGCAGTTCTTCCTCAATGTGGTCGAGTTCGGCATGACGCCACAACAAGCCACCGAAGCGGCGAACATGAACAGCTTCCAACTACGCGACTCGTTCGGTGATCACGAAACTAGTCCCGGCCGCATGCTGCTCGACGACGAGACGCCGCGCTGGGTGCGCGGCGAACTGCTTGAGCGCGGGTATCGTCTGGAGTTCCAGCCACGCACGGCCGGTCCAATCAACGCCATTATGCTCGACCACAGGCACGGTACGATCTGGGGCGGCTCGGGCAATCACGGCGAGGACTACGGCATCGCCTGGTAGCGTGCACAAAAAGAAAAACCCCTGATCCTCGCGGACCAGGGGTTTTTTTTGATAAGGACCCTGACGGTGACCTACTCTAGCGTCGCAACAGGCGAAACTACCATCGGCGCAGAGCGTTTTCACTTCCGAGTTCGAAAAGGGATCGGGTGGTTCCCACTCGCTATTGCCATCAGGGAATTCTTTTATCCGGATGTTTTTTGACGTGACGCAGTCGCGTTCACATGAGTGATGGAATCAACTCCATCGCAATCAACCTTTCAAGCAAACTGCTTGAGGTTATATGGTCAAGCCTCACGGGCAATTAGTACTG
>Ga0194116_10005071_pt1 | contig 14665 bp, 11 predicted proteins | sample TA2MahsurfametaG_4_FD_148617 | JGI IMG/M metagenome (GOLD analysis project Ga0194116, IMG submission 148617) | Freshwater microbial communities from Lake Tanganyika, Tanzania - TA2015008 Mahale S9 surface | ecosystem: Environmental > Aquatic > Freshwater > Lake | place: Tanzania: Lake...
CTGTATTTCCGAAAAATCCAACCAAAGGTTTGGTTGTTTGAACACTTCCGATGCGTTGATTCAAAATGGGTTGAAAGTCAGCAGGAGTAGTTAGTGTTCCAAATGGAAGCGCTAATGGAGGTAGGAGTGAAATCAACTCTGACCATTTGGGCTGTGTGGTGAAAAGACTAAAGTCTGCACTCATTTGAGCTTTCGCTTCTGTAAGTTTTCCATTTGAGCCGCTATAAATGACTCCTGTATTCAGTTGATTGAATTGAGTAAGATCTGTATTTCCACCTAATACAAAAAGAGTGGGGATTTTTAATTCTAACGCTAGAGTTAGTTGTGCCTTGCCTTGTCCTCCAATGGCAGGAAGTTGGTAGGCTATCAGTGCGTCGAAATCAGATAAATTCTCGGAGAATTGATCCAAAGTTGATACAGTTACTTCATAATTTTTTTGACTGCGAAGTGCCTCATTCAGCGCAGCAATATCTGGATGAGGAGAACTTGCTAAGATCAATATTTTTTGTCGCCCGTCTATAACTTCCACATACACGGTTTCTGAATTGTTCCTTACCGAATATTCATTCGGTAATTCAGACACATTGATGGTGTACGTTTGTATTCCAGATGCAGTGGCATCAACGTTGAACTCTACATTTTTAAATTCTCGGTTGCTGGAAAAAGATAGTGTTTGCGATTGAATCACAGACCCATTGTGACTGAGGCTGACACTTGCTGTTTCACCGGCAATTTTTTTTCCATCTATAGCAATGCGAATGGGAAATGAATTATCAAGAAACGCAATTTTATTTGCACTTACATTAGAAATAGATAAATCTCTTTGAACGGTTGTGTCTCCGAGACACACAGTGAAGATAGGAGCAAGCAACCCTTTGAAACCATAAATGGGGTTTGATCCCTTGTTGTATAATCCGTCACTGGCAAGAACTACTGCAGTAAGATTTCTACCAGCCGTTTGACTTTGAATTGCGCGTTGCAATTGACTAAAATTCGTTTCCTGATCCTTGAAATTGGCATTGCTGTTTAGGTCAATTTTCTCACCGAAAAGCATTGGAATCACTTCAATATCTTCGCCAAGTTGTGTTTGAATTTGTTTCCATTGATTTAAAAACTCATTCATGTAAAAGTTTGAATCGGCTGTGTTTCGAATGCTTGAGCTATTATCTAAAGCGAATATGACTATTGGTTTTTCTATGCGTTGCGAAGTAGTATCGAGCAACGGTTTAAACAAGAGCAAAACCAAGAGTGCAACAGTTACGAAGCGCAAGCCACCGAGAGTCCATCGCAATGCCGGACTCCATGAGTTGGAATTTCTTCTGAAGTAATACAGCCCAACGGCATAGACCAATCCCACCCAAATGCATAAGCTAAGCAGCCATGGAGAGGTATTGGTTATGAGTTGCATGTGTTTTTACATCAACATTCCACCACAAACGTGAATGGTTTGACCGGTTACATAAGCACTGAGATCAGAAGCCAAGAAGAGGGTAGTGTTTGCCACATCTGTTGGTGTTCCGCCACGTTTCAGTGGAATAGTAGCACGCCATTCTTCAACAACTTTTTGATCTAATTTTTCAGTCATTTCAGTTTCAATGAATCCTGGAGCAATGGCATTGCAGCGAATGTTTCGAGAACCTAGTTCTTGTGCTACACTTTTGGTGAATCCAATCATACCGGCTTTGGAAGCGGCATAGTTTGCTTGTCCTGCATTTCCGCTTACTCCAACTACGGAACTCATGTTTATTATGGATCCAGATTTTGCTTTAAGCATGGGGCGAATCACTGCTTTTGTTAGGTTGAAGGCAGATTTCAAGTTCACACGAATAACTTCGTCCCATTGGTCTTCGCTCATGCGCATAAGCAATGTATCTCTTGTTATTCCAGCATTATTCACCAATACATCTACCGTTCCGAATTCGGTGACAATGTCATTAACCAATGTTTCGGCCGCTGAAAAATCGGCTGCATCGCTTTTGTATCCTTTGGCTTTTACTCCTATTGCGGCTAGTTCTGCCTCGAAAGCCCGTGCTTTCTCGTCACTGGATGCGTATGTAAAAGCAATAGATGCTCCATGTGAAGCAAATACTTCTGCAATGCCTTTACCAATACCCCTCGAGGCACCAGTAATGAGGGCAACTTTTCCTTCTAGTAATTTCATAAATGTATTTTGGTTGGTTATAGGTCTTCGGCTTCTGCAATTAATTCTGCGATATCTTTCACTGCAACGACATGTTCTTTTTCGAAATGTTTTACTCCGTCGGTCATCATGGTATTGCAAAATGGACATCCTGTGGCAATCAATTGTGGTTGAGTTTCAAGTGCGTCTTCTGTTCGTTCAATGTTGACTTCTTTATTGCCTTTTTCGGCTTCTTTGAACATTTGAGCTCCTCCTGCTCCACAACACAATCCGTTTTTCTTACAACGCTTCATCTCAACCAGTTCGGCCTCGAGTTTTTCAATTAACATGCGTGGAGCTTCGTATTCACCATTTCCTCTTCCCAAATAACATGGGTCATGAAAGGTAATTTTCTTTCCTTTAAACTCACCGCCTTCAATTTTCAAGCGCCCGTCGTTCAACAAAGATTGAATCAATTGCGTGTGATGTACCACCTCATAATTACCACCCAATTGGGGATATTCATTTTTAAGTGTGTTGAAGCAATGTGGGCATCCGGTTACAATTTTTTTAACTTCATATCCATTGAGCACAGCAATATTTTGCATGGCCATCATTTGAAATAGAAATTCGTTTCCTGCACGTTTTGCGGGATCACCAGTACATGATTCTTCTGAGCCTAAAATGGCGAAAGAAACATTGGCTTTGTTTAAAATTTTTGCAATGGCTTTGGTGATTTTTTTTGCACGGTCATCGAAACTTCCAGCGCACCCAACCCAAAACAAGATTTCAGGTTGTTTTCCTTCAGCTAGGCATTCAGCCATTGTTTTTATTGGGAATTCCATCAGTATTGAGTTTTTATTCGTTGGTCCAGTTTCCTCTATCGTTTGCACTCATAGCCCAAGGTGCGCCGTTGTTTTCCATGTTATTGAACATGCTTGTTATACTCTCAGGAGATTTCGATTCTTCCATAATGAGATAACGTCGAAGATCAACAAGAACTTCCATTGGATTGATGTTAATTGGACATGCATTTGTGCATGCGTTGCAAGTGGTGCAAGCCCATACTTCTTCTTCGGAAATGTAATTCCCTAAAAGTGATTTTCCGTCTTCTTCCCACACCCCATTGTTCTTTGCCTTGGCATCACCAATTTCCTCCATGCGATCGCGGATATCCATCATCACTTTTCTCGGACTTAATAATTTTCCAGTTTGGTTAGCAGGACATTCGGAAGTGCATCTTCCACACTCGGTGCAAGAATAGGCGCTAAGCAATTGGTGTTGCGTAAGATCTGAAACATCTTTAGCTCCGAATCTTCCAATTTCAACGGGTTCTACTTGTGCTGAGGGATCCATCATGAGCCTCACCTCATTGGTAACTGCAGTCATGTTGTTGATTCTTCCCGGGTCTTCTAATTTGGAGAAATAGGTGGTTGGAAAAGCAAGCAGAATATGCAAGTGTTTCGAGTAACTTAGGTAGACGATGAATGCTAGTATACCCACAATGTGCAACCACCAGGTGAAATGAGAAAGCATTTCAAGATTAGAAGTAGATAACGATTGGCAAACGGGTTGAAGCCATTGGCTTACTATGAAATCGGGAGTGTGTCCGCTGGTTCTTTGTGCTACAATGCTATCTGCGGCGTTCATAACCAAAAATGCTGTCATCAAAATAACTTCGGTAATGAGAATAAGATTAGCATCTGTTTTTGGCCATGATTTCATTTCAGCGAGATGAAAACGACGCAATTTGGCAACGTTTCGGCGCGTGAAGAAAATAACACAAGCTACAATCACTAAGGCGGCTAGAATTTCAAAGGCATTGATGAGAAAAATATAGAACGCGCCCATACCAGCGAAGGCTCTGTGGGTTCCTGCAACACCGTCAACAATGATTTCTATAAGTTCAATATTAATAATAATGAATCCGGCATATAATACCAAGTGAAGAAGCGCCGCAAATGGTCTATCGAACATTTTCTTTTGTCCGAAAGCAATCAAAATCATGTTGCGCAGACGTTCTTGCTTTCGGTCTGTAGGTCCATTGGGGCGACCTAGAAGAATATTACTTTTAACAAACTGGTATCTTCTGTAAATGAAAAAGCCGGCCACGACCAGCAATGCTAAGAAAGCGATTTGTGAAACCATTGAAGCCATGTTAGTTTTTCTTTTCCTTTTCTTTCAGTAATTCGTCTATGATTTTGCGCAAATCTTCCAATTCAGATTTCGAAAACTTCTCGGCGTCTTTACGCCCGAATAGAGAGAATCCTACATAATTTTTCGGATGATTGCGCATATCATCTAACAATAGATCTAAACTGTGTGAAGCATGATTTAGTTCATTGTAAAGTGAATCATTGTTTAACAATTTACCCAATGAACCCTCTCCGTTATTTGCTTTCTGAATGGTGGCTTCAAAGTGAGACATGGCTTGCTCAACTTTAATGACTGTAGCAGCTAATTTCACCTTAGCTAACGTATCACTGAATTGAGAAATATTATTGACTGCTCGGTTAATTTTGTCGTTGTTGTTTTTTAGGTTGTTTGAGATGCTCTCAGCGTTTGCTAAAATTTCACCAACCTTTCCAGAATTTGCACCAACGAGTTGGTCTAGGTTTCGGGTTGTATTTTCAAGATTTACTAGTGTTTTTTGAAGAGAACCGAACATGCCAGGAAGTCCTTCTGCGCCTGAATTTTCCAAAGTGCTTTGCACCACCGTTAGCACGCTGTCAATATCAGAAAATAGTTTTCCTGTTTTAAGCTTAATGGGTTCAATTTCTTTTTTCAATGTTTCTGTTAAGCCGAGTTCCATTTGACCAAGGAGGGTGTCACCGGATTGAGCAAAGGTTGAACTTTCTCCAAAAACAATCTGAATCGCTTTTCCTCCAAACAAATCAGAGTCGTAAATTTTAAGTTTGGAATCGCTCGGTATATTCACGTCAGCATCATTTAAAACCAATTCAACCACCAATCTGCCGCTTCCCGTTTTTTCAAGTTGAATGTTTTTTACAATTCCAATTTTATAACCGTTGATGATAACGGGTGAAGAAACTTCAAGACCGCCAATGTCTGTGTAAACAGCGTAGTATCGGGTTTGAGAGGAGAATAGGTTAACACCTCGCAAGAAACTGATGCCGAAGTATACGAGGGCCAATACCAAGATGACAATTGCGCCTATGATTACTTCGCTTTTACCTTTTTTACCTTTCATTTCTGAGTTTTTTTTATGGCCTCTTCCATGGTTATGCGTTGTCCATTCTCGAACGCCACAATGAATGCTCCGGTGAATCCCTTTTCCCGCAAAATTTTTTGGTTTTGCTTCGCTTCATTCAATTCGGTAGAGCACCCCACTATATATTTGTGTGTTCCGTTGCTAAGGTATTCCTCAAATCTTTTCAAACCACGAAATTCAGCGGAATTTTTTGAGAGTGGAACAGCAGAACTCAATATCTGAACTTTGAATACCACTTGATCTTTTGGTTCACTTTTCCATATGAGACCGTCTGCTGATACGGTCATGGTCTGGTTTTGTGGTTGTGGTTCATCTGTGGTCTGATTTTCAGAGTTCGAATGCTGGCTGTAGTATTTCTTGAAAGCCTTGTAGATAGAGAGACTTAAATTCTCTTTTCCCTCTTTACTCTGCAAATAGTCTTCTTCAGTTCGGTTCGACATGAAGCCCAACTCAATTAAAATGCTGGGCATATTGGTGAATGTAATCACGTAATAGGGAGCTTGCTTCACACCACGATCTTTTCTGCCAATTGCCCTGAATTCATCTTGCACATGTTTGGCCAGTGTGATGCTTTTGTCGAGGTATGTGTTTTCTCTTAAGCTAAGAATAATGTATGTGTCTGAATTGTTTGGGTCGAAGCCATCATAATCTGAACCTTTGTTGTTTTCAAGAAAAATTGCAGCATTCTCTTTCATGGCTATGCGCAGGCTCTCTTCCGATTTTGCAAGTCCCATAACGTATGTCTCAGAGCCGCTAGGTTCACTATTTGGGTTTGCATTGCAGTGAATGGAGATGAAAAGGTCAGCATTGGCATTGTTCGCAATTTGTGTGCGTTGTTTTAGCGTGGGAAAAGTATCTCCTTTTCGGGTGTACACCACCTTAACATTTGGAAAATTCTCTTCTATAAGTTGTCCTACGGAAAGAGTGACTTCAAGGGCAATGTCTTTCTCTGAATCTTTGTAGCGACCTGTTCCCATGGTACCTGGGTCGGTACCGCCATGCCCGGCATCAAGAACAACAATAAAGTTTTTGGCGGCTTCTTTTTTGTAAGCGGTATGCACCAATAGAAAAACAACTCCCAAAGCAAGGAATAGAATTTTTTTCGCAATTGGATTTTGTCGTTTACTTTGTAACATCTTTCGTACGATTGAATTCAAAACGCACACATAACAAAACTATTTCCTTGCCAAAGAGAATTGCATTACTATTTCGCTATGTTTTCACGTTAATGTTGTTGATAATAGCATCGCAACAGCGGGTTTATTCGCAGGCAGATTCCCTCATACAGGCACCGCTTGATACTGCGGATTTTCTTGTTGATGACTTGGTAGATTCGGAAGTAATGTACTTTGGGAAAGACAGCACGCGTATGGATTTAGTCAACAATGCGCTGTATTTGTTTGGTGAAGGTTCATATGTGCAATACGGAAGTTTAGAGGTTAAGGCGGCATTTATTCGATTTTCATTTGCAGATTATACGGCCTTCGCAAAGGGGAAGCAAGATACATTGGGCAAATGGATTGGTCGTCCGGTTTTCACGGAAGGAGACCAGTCGTTTGAGGAAGATTCGTTGGCTTATCATTTCAAAACGAAACGCGGTATTAGTTATGGTGTGAGAACCGAGGAGGCATCTGCATATTTGCACTCTGAGGTCTCAAAGAAACAAAGCAATGATTGGCTGCACATTCGAAATGGTATGTTTACGACTTGCAACATAGAGAATCCGCACTTTCATTTCCACCTAACGAAGGCCATTGTTATTCCCAATGAGAAAATTGTCTCTGGTCCGTTGTATTTGAAGTTTCGAAAAATTCCTACGCCATTGGGGTTGCCTTTTGGTTTTTTTCCGAATAAGAAAGAAAGTACCCACGGCATTCTTTTGCCTGGATATGGAAATGGAAGAGAGAAGGGGTTTTTCGTGCAGAATTTAGGTTATTATTTTCCCATCAATGAACACCTGGAAACGAAAATGTTGTTTGATGTATACACAGGCGGTTCGTGGAGTGTGAGGAACATAACAAATTACAAGAAGCGATACAGGTACAGTGGTAGTTTTAATATTTCAAGAACGATGAATAAAACAGGTTTGGTGGAATTGCCCAGTTATTTCCAACAGACTACATTCAACATTCGTTGGAATCACTTGCAAGATCCAAAAGCCAGGCCGAATGAGCAATTCAGCGCCAATGTCAACCTTGGTAGTTCTCAGAACTTTCGAAACAATTTGAATGCATCTCAGCAAGATTTCTTATCCAGTACGTTTAACTCTGCATTGCAGTGGAATAAGTCATTTCCAGGAAAACCGTTTACACTCGGTATAACAGCCAACCATACGCAAAATACGCAAACACGATTGGTGCAGGTGACGCTTCCTTCATTAGCAGTGAACATGTCGCGCATTAACCTTTTGAAGAAGTTGATGCCCAAGTCGCCCATTGGTTTGAATGCATCCTTCAATACCGAGCAGCAATTGAGCGCATATGAGCAAGAATTTGGGGCATTGACGGCAGCGGAATTATTCAAGAAAGTTTCAAGTGGCGTTCGTTTAAATGGAAGCGCAAGCACCTCATGGAAATTGGGTTCCTTCGTGACCATTAATCCATCTGCTACGTTCACGGGATTCGGAACATGGCGAGTTGTAGCACCCATCAATGATGCGCAGTTAGATACATTGAATGGGTTGAAAGTAGCAGGGAATTGGTCTACACAGCTTACGGCAAATAGTCGAATTTATGGAACATATGTTCGCAAAGGGCAGCGAGAATTGAAGGCCGTGCGTCATTTGGTGCAGCCTTCTTTTGGGTTTGCATACACACCTTTTCAAAATTTTCAGCAAAGCGGATATTACGGCGCAAATGGTGAATTCATTGGATACTCTCCGTTCGATGCAGCTCGATTTAAACCAAGTTCTACGGGGCAGTCTGCCAACCTTACTTTTGGATTGAATCAGAATGTTGAAGCGAAGATTCGAGATCACTCTTCTGCAAAGGTTTCGTATAAAAAAGTGAAAATTATTGAAAGTTTTAGAACCAACTTTTCCCACAATCTGAATGCAGATAGTCTGAAATGGAGTAATATCAATTTCACGGCATTCACTACAATGAAGTTTTTAAGTTTGAATTATAGTTCGAGTTATAGTTTATACGGCCGAGACAGTTTAGGAAAAAAAATAAATCAATATCTATTGCAGAATAATCAAGGATTGATGCGAATGGAAGGGACGAATATGGCAGTGGGTTTAGTGTTGAGGAGCAAGTCAAAAGCTGGCGCAGAGGCCAACGCAAATAGAAGTGCTTTGTCGCAAGAGGATCAGGAAATTCTTGCTCAGAATGCCACTAGCTTTATTGATTTCAGTGTGCCTTGGAATGCGACCTTGAATTATAATTTGAGGCTGAATAAACTTTGGAATGCTTCACAGCAGAGAGACTCGCTCATTACAACTCAGGCTGTGACCTTAATGGGTGATATTTCGTTTAATCAAAAAGTTGCACTCAGTGTGAATGGTGGGTACGATCTGAATTCCAAACGCATGACTACAACTACATTGGGAGTGCATGTTGATTTGCATTGTTGGGAGTTAAGTGCGAATATGGTTCCTTTTGGCTTGCGTAAGTCTTACTTCATTCAAGTAAATATTAAAGCAAGTATGCTGCAAGATCTTAAATTGCAAAAGCGCGGCAACTTGGGAGATGATTATTTGCTCTATTAGAGCAAGTATGCCTGAAAGGCGAATGTGCAAAGGGCTGATGTCTGCTACGAATGAGACAAACTAACGAATGCCCGAATGGCGAAAGCTTCTATTAAAGTTAAGAAAGGTTAAGAGAGGTGGAGAATTTGTAGTTAATACATTCTTTCTTCAACGGTTCCTTTTCCTCTGCATGCAGAGCAATTAGAGGTTCTAAATCCACGACCATTGCAGCGAGAACAGATCTGACAAGAAGATTCGAAAACATCTCGACCAAAAAGAGTTCCGTCATTGATGTGAGTTGGATATGAATTTTGCACTTTTACAACACCACCATTTCTTTCGTGAACGCAATCATTGTTATAATCGCAATAACCACATTGGTCCTCTACGGTGCCCATGCCTCGACAATTCAGACATTGTTTAATGATGGTTCTCGGTTCTTCGGGACGTTCTGTAGACTGGTTATATTCTTGCGAATTGTCCTCTTCAATTTCCTCTGAAATTGAAGAGTCGATTGAATCGTTAGAATCTACACTAATGCTACTATTTGAACTTTCTCCGCAACTTGTGAAAAATATCAAAATAATTAGCATTAATCTTAAAAAGATGTTTAATGTTCTCATTTGGTATTGAATTTTCGGTTTTCCTTCTATTGTTTTTTTTGGATTTCAGTTTTGGTCTTCGCTTATTCTTGTTGGTATATAAAAATTCTTTGAGGTGCTTGGAATATATTTAGCTAATTTAAGTTAAAATTATTTTGTTCTTTGCATTTCAAAATCCAAGATTTATCCAAGAAATTTTTCAACTTTGATTAAGATTAAAGTACACCGGTATCAAAACGCTTCAGCGACCATGAAATAGAAGTAGCCGCCTTCTCGGCCGTAAGCGTAATCGAGGCGGACATTTAGTTTTTCTTGAGGGTTGACAACAAAGCGCAGACCTGTGCCCACGGAGTATTTTATTCTGTTTACATGAAGGTCTTGGAGTTCTCCGAAAACATCTCCGGCGCCGGCAAAGGTGGTTAGGCCAAAACGCCAGAAGAGCGGGAATCTGTATTCCAATTGGGCACCCATAAAATGTTTATCTCTGAATCTATTCTTGGGGTAACCGCGAAGGATATCGTCGTTGCCAAGTGTGGCCATGTCGATGAACGGTATGTTTCCGAAGTTGAATTTGTTTTTATACTGAAAAGCGATAACGTGATTTTTCTTGACGCTCCAGTATTTTTGATAGAGGGTGTTGATGTTAAAAAAATTAAATGTGCTGCCTAAGAAGTTGTTGAATAGATAAGTTGAAAATTCGAATAACATGCCTTTTTGCGCATTGATTACAATGTCTCTTGAATCGTATACGCTTATAAATCCAATTGCAGAACCTATACCTCCCTTTGATCCGCGAATAGTGCCAGACTCGAGCAACCCACCTTCGGAAGTTTTAATTCCATATTCTTTTTCGAATTCGTAGTCAAAACCAATGAATAAATCGGGTTTAACTTTTTTCAAGAACATGGATTTTATCTGAATGAGGTTATACGAATAACTCTCCATTTGTTCTTTCCTGGTGTTGTTTCCAATGCCATAGAATTTATCAGGGAAATTCCTAAAGCGGAGATCACCTTTCAGCAAATAGTTTTCATTTCTGGTGAAAATATTCCACGACGACCATAAATCGGCTTGCCTGTTTTGCGTGTAATCGGCAAGAAGTTGAATGTTGCTTGTACGCGTTGGAAGACCGGTCGAATCTTTCGCTTCGAGTTTAAAGTAGTGAACGCCCGCTGCGCCTCCTGCCCATCGCGTATCTGGGGTGTAATATAAAAGCGGAAGAAAGAAATTACCTTCTGTTTCAGTTTTTACGGTATCGTTAAGTGGTGTGAAACCAAGAAATTTTTTGCGCTGCGAATAGGTTGTTGAGGAAAAAATGAAAATGCAGAGTAATAGTAAGAATTTAATATTTTTCATCAACGAAATTTCCACTAGACATAAAAACAAATATAAATGTCAAAGGGATTTTTTTTCTGAAAAAGTTTTCTGAAATCACGCTAGATTCAATCCGCTAGATGTTTAGTTAGCGATTGCAATTGCGTAATGATTTTTGACTAAAGCTTCATTCCGATACCTATTCGTCCACTGATGAATTTTAGAAACTGATTGAAATTATATGAGCTGATGTCTCTCTGCGAAATTGGGATAGCCGGATTGTCTGAACTTTCTGTGATTATGTAATTATCGAAAAGATAAATTGGGATGTTAACATCGAGAAATAATTTGGAAGTCAAGAAGTAGGTTGTTCTTGGCTTTGATTTGATGAAGGGAATGAAGTGGAACTTTTATAAGCGATGCTACTCCTACGGAAATAGGGATTAGCAGCAAAACCGATCGGCGGAACGACTTTGCTGTTTTTCGATTTGTTTAGAACAGCAATGTATTCGTAGCGAAGGGAAAGAGCTGTATTTGTTATATACTCACTGCTTGTCAACTGCCCGCTGTGTCGGAAACATACTCCGTTTTAGTTCCAACTTTGTTTACCATGAAATTGGTTAATTCAATTTCATGAAAATTATTCGTTTTAGATTTTCATTGAATTGCAATAGACGGATGAAGAATTCGAGAGTTCGTGTTGGTGTATTGAAAACGAACAGAAGAAGTGTCTGATATCGGCATTGACCTTGTTTGTTCTTCGAAGATGGTTGTGTTGTAAAGTTTTAGACCCGACTGATAATTGAGATACGTGTTTTGTGACCATCCGGTCGTAATTAGGAATATAATGAATAGTAAGGTGGTAAGATTCTTTTTTACTTTTTTCCCTAACGCAACTGAGTGGCAGGATATTGCTTTACGAGGGTCCTTCAGACGAAGTTCTAACAAAGAAGTTCACAAATAATTCTTCTTCACAAAACTGCAGTGGTGTATACAATGTCCAACAATCATGAAGCCAATGGCACGAGTGGAGTAGTTGGTGTTGTTAGCGCTTGATTGGAATTGAAGCATTTCAGGAGACATGTATTTGAACAAAGCTATTGTAGTCCGGCGAACAAGTTCAAACTCTGATATGAGTTCATCAAAACGCTGATTCATTCCTTTCGAATTTTCAATGTAATCATTCTCATTAAATCCCGGAAGTGGAGTGCTGTCAAACCTCGAAAAGCGCAAAGCGCGGTAAGCAAATATGCGCTCGCATTCAATGATATGCTTGAACACTTCTTTGGTTGTCCATTTGCCAGGAGCGTATGCGAAATTTTCTTTATCGGAAGGCACGGCAGTGAGAAGTTCAAGAGTAGCATTTAAGTTCTCTTCTAAAGCAGTGATCAAATCGTTCGATGGAATAAGCCCGTAATAATAATGAAAGTATTTTGGTGCTTCGTTGTAGATGATTGGGTCTTGCATATTAATTTCCAACTTCAATTATTTTTCTTTTTCCACCCAACCAAAACAGCTTGTATCATTTCAGATGTTATGCGTTTATTTGGGATAATTTCAAATCCTTGTTTTACATAGAACGGGAGTGGAGAGATATAGTTCGTACCATTCGATTTAAGATCATCATTGTGATCAATGACCCATCCATAGAATTCGTTGTATTGAGATTTTAATTGGTCAAGAAGTAATTTGCCTAAACCTTTTCCTTGATGGTGTTGTGAGACAATAATGGAAAAACGAATCTGTTCCTTATGCTCAAAAATAACCGCCCAAGCGATGATTGAACGATTCGCGTCTTCTATCAAAAAATGGTTATACCAGGCTATTCCTTCGAGTAAAATTGAAAAGCGATCTTTCAGTTTAACGGGATATTCAGAATTCCAAAGTGCATTAATTTGTTCACTTTGAATCAATGTAAGCGACTTGGTTTTTATTATTTCCATAAATGAAATAATTATGCGATGGAGGATGTTATTCCAACATCGCCTGTAAGCTTACAGTAAGTGCAAATATCCTGCTGCTACTGTTAAAGCAATCAGAGCTAGTGTAAGAAACATATAGGTAAGTCTAACAGCTGCAGGTAAAACAATTCGTCCTGCATTCGAGATTTTTTCGAATACATGGAGCGAAGATCGTAGGTAGTAATACGCACCAATAGCAGAGGTAATAACCATAACAATGGTTAGTGTTATTTGATTTGCTCCCAACACCTGAGAAATTACGAAGTATTTCGCTATGAATCCACCAAGGGGCGGAATGCCAGCCATACTTAACAGCGCAATGGTGAAGGCAACGGCGAGAACAGGATTCCTTCTGTACAACCCTTTGATACCTTCCTCTCCTGTAATTTCAACTTCTTTTAGCACACCGAAAGCGATGAGAGAGGCAACACTGTATGACAAGATGTAGAATAAAACCAACTGCAGTGAAGCATTTCCAATGAGCATAGCAAGTAAGAAGCCTGCGTGTGAGATACTGGAATATGCGAGCATTCTTTTGGTGTCTTTTTGCAAAAGAGCCGCCGTATTTGAAAGTATGAGCGTACCAATAACAAGAATAACAAGCGTACTTTGATGCGCTTGTGTGAAAGCTGCAAAAGGACCTTCAAATAATTTGAATAAAGCAACAACTGCAGCTCCTTTAACTATGGTTGACATGTATGCTGTAATCCAAGTTGGTGCACCTTGATATACATCTGGAGTCCAGATGTGAAATGGTGCTGCGGAAATCTTAAAAAGAAATCCAATGAAAATAAAAAGTGAACCAAGATTAAAAAGAAGCACAGGTTCTTCTCCTTGGTAAAATGAGGCAATTGTTGCAAGATCAAATGACCCGGTAGCACCATAAATAAAAGCAATTCCGAAAAGCAATATGGCCGATGCAACTGAACCCATGATGAAATATTTGAAGCCACTTTCATTCGATTTTAGATCGGTTTTATTACTGGCGGCCAATACATAAACTGGAATAGATAGAATTTCCACACCTAAAAAAAGCATTGCCAAATTTCCAAATGCAGCCATCAATCCCGCACCACAAAAACTGAAGACTACCAATGCATATAAGTCTGTTTTTCCTGAATGCAATTTGAAATAGCTAGAGGAAAGAATGAACCAAAAGAAAAGCACAATTGAAAAAACACCAAGGGAAGCAAGACTTCCTTTTTCGTAAATGAGCATCATCTGATTGAAAGGTGTTTCTGTTGTATTCCAATCCCAAATAATGCATCCTACCAATGCTGCCAAAGCCAATAAAATAAGTGGAAGAACAAGCTTCCGAAGATTGACTATATCGAAGGCTAAAACTCCAATTCCTAATAACGCGGTGATTAACAATTCTTTCATCTTATTTAATACTTAAGTGTTGGGCTTTGTGAACGATATCCATCAGAACATTTGGGTATACTCCAATAAGTACCACCAAAGTAACAATAGCAATTAACAGCCATTTTTCTGCTGTTTGCATTGCGGTGAATGGGGCCGATTGTGGCGAAGTTCCAAGCATTACTTGCTGGAATGATCTCAACATATACACAGCTCCAAAAACTACAGTGAAACCCGCCAATAAGGCCATGCCTATAGAGTGTGAGCCAATGCCTTGTAAAAGTAAAAACTCACCAACGAAACCGCTTGTCAATGGAAGAGCAACGGAGCCCATGACAATAACAAAAAATAAGAAAGAAAACAAACTGTGATGTTCACGTATTCCTC
>Ga0194116_10005072_pt1 | contig 14664 bp, 11 predicted proteins | sample TA2MahsurfametaG_4_FD_148617 | JGI IMG/M metagenome (GOLD analysis project Ga0194116, IMG submission 148617) | Freshwater microbial communities from Lake Tanganyika, Tanzania - TA2015008 Mahale S9 surface | ecosystem: Environmental > Aquatic > Freshwater > Lake | place: Tanzania: Lake...
AGGCTCCATCTCAAAGGTTTCGTTTTGAGCAGTATCTGACATATTTGACGAATGAAGGAATTTCTTATGACTTCAAACCTTTTCTATCTCAAAAGGCTTGGAAATCCTTGTATGCCTCGGGAAAAACTCCTCAAAAAATAATGAGTGTTTTCATAAGCTTTTTGAAACGTTGGCTTCTGATGTTTCAGTTAGGAAAATACGATTTTGTTTTTATTCATCGTGAAGCAGCGCATATTGGTCCACCTATTTTTGAATGGATAATTGCAAAAATTTGGAGAAAAAAAATTATATATGATTTTGATGATGCGATTTGGCTCGCGAACTATAGTGAATCAAATGCTAAATTTCATAGATTAAAAGCCTATTGGAAGGTAAATTACTGTATGAAATGGGCCTACAAAGTGAGTGCAGGAAATGATTATTTGGCAAAATATGCTGCGCAATTCAATAAAAATGTTGAAATTATTCCGACAACTATCGATACCTTCCATCATCATAATTTATCTACTGACTATGACCAAGAACGAGTTGTAATCGGTTGGACAGGAACCCACACGACCATGCATTATCTTGACTTTCTAGTCCCAGTAATCAAAGAATTGGAGAAGACATACACCTTTGATTTTCTGATCATTTCCAACGAGGCGCCAACCTATCATCTCAACTCTTTGAAGTTTTTGAAATGGAAAAAAGAAACTGAAATTCAAGATTTGTCGAAAATTTCCATTGGAGTCATGCCATTAGAAAACGATATTTGGGCAGAAGGCAAATGCGGATTTAAAGGTCTTCAGTACATGGCCTTAGGAATACCAGCACTCATGTCACCTGTCGGTGTGAACAACCAAATTATTGAACATACACAAAATGGTTATTTACTTAAGACTGAAGAAGAATGGAAAGAACATCTCGCACTTCTTTTGCAAGATAAGACATTAAGAATGCAAATTGGAAAGTCCGGAAAACAAACCATTGATGAGAGGTATTCAGTATTGTCAAATCAAGAGAAATATTTAGCCCTGTTTTCATGAAAATAATCTTCGCCTCTCATAATCAAAACAAAGTGAAAGAAATTCAAAACTTACTTGGAGATGAAATACAATTGCTTTCTTTAACTGAACTTGGTCTTGAGGAAGATATTCCAGAGACAGCCGACACAATTGAAGGGAATTCACTATTGAAAGCAAAATACATCTGGGAGAAATACCAAATGACTTGTTTTGCGGACGACACCGGATTAGAGATTGAAGCTTTAAATGGTGAACCTGGAGTTTTCTCAGCTCGCTATGCCGGTGACAGAAAAAATGACGATGCAAACATTGATAAAGTTCTTTCTAAATTGTCAGGACATGAAAATAGAAATGCCCGCTTCAAGACCGTTATCACCCTAATTAATGAAGGTCAAGAATTTCAATTTACGGGGATTGTTAACGGAGAAATTGGATTAGAAAAAATTGGGCAAAATGGCTTTGGATATGATCCTATTTTCGTACCTGAGAAGCAAGGTAAAACATTTGCAGAAATGACTTTAAACGAGAAAAATTTATTTTCACACAGAGCGCGTGCTTTTCATCAGTTAGTTAATTTTATAACTGAATATAAAGGGATTAACTCATAAAGAATGTTCGAAGGAAAACGCATTTTAATACTTGAAGGGGGCGGTTTTAAAACAAGTTTCACTGCAGGTGTTTTGGATGCATTTACCATGTACGGTTATGATGATTACGATGTAATAGTAGCGGTTTCAGGAGGTTCGTTAGCGGGTTCTTATTTTTTGAGTAATCAATTTGGCTCTTATTTTAATTCCATGAAAGCCTTTTGTAAAGATCCTCGATTTGTTAGTTTTTCAAAAGCATTTTCAGAAGGCCTGATGAACCTAGACTTCTTTTATGAAATTACAGAGAAAGAATTTCCCTTTGAAAAGAATAAAGCTTTAGAGGCACTACTCAGTAAATCATTTTACATCGTGCTAACTCACACAGAAAGTGGAGACACGCATTACCTACAGCCAAATCTCGAAAATTGGGTTGATATGACAATTGCAGCAAGCACTGTACCTATGATTACAAAAGGAATGCATTTTGTTGACAATATACCATATTCAGATGGTGGAATTACTGACCCAATTCCAATTAAATGGGTCATGCAGCAAAAACCTAAACATGTACTTTTAATACGTACTACGCATCAACAATTCAAACCTTCGCTTGTAAAACCTGAATATTTGGTCGCCAGAATGATTCGGGCTAATTTTAAAATTAAAAAGAGTGTTGAGAATTTTCAATTGCGCATTAAAGAATCCGTAGATTACGCAGACAAATTAGTAAAGAAAGGTATTATCGAACAACTAGCACCGGACAAAGCCTTGAACACGAATATTTTTACAAATTCTGTTGAAAGTATCATACTCGATTACCGTCATGGTATTGAAACAGGTATCAATTACCTTCATCAATCGAAAATAAATAAAAATTAATCTGAGAGTATTATAGATACCGCTTGCACATCTCCATTAATCGGAGGGTTTAGCTTGGAAATTTTCACCTGGTATGCCGCTGGATGTTCTATTTCCTTGTGAAATCTATTTAAAATTCGCTGCCCTACATGTTCCAATAATTTAGATCGAATCAGCATTTCCTCTTTAACAATTTTATGCACCTGAACGTAATCAACTGTTTGCGCTAGGTTATCAGTTAATGCCGCATTCGAAAAATCAGTATTAATTTCTACGTCAACTAGGTAGTCGCTTCCAATTTTAGCTTCCTCTTCCAAGCATCCATGAAATGCATAAATCCTTATGCTAGAAACGAGAATTTTATGCATGAGTGAGGCTAATAATTCGTTTGAGCCCCTCCTCCATTCTGTCAAGAACTTCTTCTTTTCCGAGGAATGATGCTATATCAAACATACCAGGACCTGCACCAACTCCAGTGATGGTAAGCCGAAACGGTAATAAAACCGCGCCTATTCCCAACTCCTTTTCAGCGAGGAAATTTTTAAAAGCACTTTCAATCGCGTCGGCGTCAAACTGGGAAAGATTCGTAACAACTTCCTTCCATTCTTGCATTATGAATGTTGTTTCCGGCTTCCATTTTTTTGCAATGGTTTCTTCGTCAAAACGCAATGGTTTCTCCACTAGATAAGAACCATCTATCAACATGTCAGCAACGAACGTAGCACGCTCTTTCATCAAGTCACAAACAACAGTTAGCTGTTCTTTCGAATATTTTCCTTCACACAATGTATTCAAGGTATCTACCAACTCCGAATTTGACTGTTGACGTAAATATTGTTGTTGGAACCATTTTGTTTTATCTGGATCAAACTTAGCACCCGCTTTTGAAACTCTTTCCAAGGTAAAAACTTGAGTTAATTCATCTAAAGAGAATAATTCTTGCGCTGTGCCGGGGTTCCAACCAAGTAAAGCCAACATGTTTAAAAATGCCCCTGGAAAGTATCCCTTTTCACGATAACCGGAGTATAGCTCGCCCTCCTCTGTAACCCAATCGGTGGGAAATACTGGAAATCCTAACCTATCACCATCTCGTTTTGAGAGTTTTCCGTTACCGTCAGGTCTTAGTAAAAGTGGTAAGTGAGCAAATTCAGGAGTATCCCAACCGAACGCATCGTATAACATAACGTGCAAGGGTGCTGACGGCAACCATTCTTCCCCACGAATTACATGACTAATTTCCATGGTGTGATCATCGACGATATTTGCCAAATGATAGGTTGGCATACCATCGCTTTTGAATAAGACTTTATCGTCAAGATTATTTGTATTTACCACAACCCAACCACGAATCAAATCATGAAAACGAACATCGTGATTTCGTGGCATTTTCATTCGAATAACATACGGAACCTCTTCTTCTAATAAGCGTTCCACTTCAGAGGAAGGTAAGGTCAATGAATTCTTCATTGCGGTTCTTGTCACGGCATTATATTGCCAATTTGGCATTCCCATTTTTTTTGCTTGCTCTCGCATTTCTTCCAATTCCTCTGCGGTATCGAATGCGTAATATGCCTTGTCATTTTTTACCAATTCTTCCGCATAAGGACGATACATCGCTTTGCGTTCAGATTGTATATAGGGACCATAATCGCCACCAATTCCTGGTCCTTCTGTCGGCATTATTCCACACCAATTTAATGCATCCATTATATAGTCTTGAGCGCCAGGAACAAATCTCGTTTGATCGGTATCTTCAATACGAATGATAAAGGTTCCATTATTTTTCTTCGCAAAAAGATAGTTATATAGTGCTGTTCGCACTCCCCCCATATGCAATGGTCCTGTTGGAGATGGTGCAAACCGCACGCGTACTGGCTTAGACATAGGTATACTTTACCGCAAAGATAAGGTAATTTTAAAATTAGCTCAAAAAGCCAAAGGGCATTTGAAAAGTTTTATTAAACAACAGTATTATTTGATAGCCCATAAAAATCTCTTTGCACCAATTACATTTGTGATTTCCATTTTCAATACTCTCATATCCTAGGGCTGACAAATAATTGTATCATAACTAGGAGAGAATCCAGCCCAAATCCCAACGGCATTACCGACTAAATTAGATTTTACATTCAAAGGGGAAGCAAAAGGGCTACCTTGGTTTTCGATTTGTTCTCTTCGTGTTCTAAAAAACTCATAGACTTCATATTCCATCTTTGAAAAGCGGATAACAACTAGGTCACCTTCGCGAAAATACCTTCGATATTCTTCGAGATGTGTTGTGTCTTTTCTTTTTAAGGGATTACCATAATTCAAGTTCCTAAAAGTACCATTCCAATATTTATCTCGAAGATATCCCCCATCTGGTCTTTCATAACTCTTATCAATTACTTCTCCATTGAATTGATGAATGCGCTTGACCTCCCAATAATAGGCATCGTAATTAGCTATTGGATCTTGAAATCCTGCTTTTAGTTTTCCGTATGCTGAATTTGACAATTCCGGTTGCCACACGAGATTCGTCAACGAAATAGGATTCAATAAGGTTGTTTCTGCATAACTGTATGATCCTTTATATGAAATCGTTAAGCGGTGTGTCTTACCTACTGTACCCTTGAAGGCAGGTTGTGTTGTCGTATAGGCAACAATTGGCAAAAGTGCCGCTTCTTCGGGTTCAATTTCTAAAATTTCAGAAACGTGAGCAAGAGCTTCCATTTCGAGTTGATTCAATGGCACGGGGTTTAAAACAACAGAATCTCCATCTACCACCATGTATACTTGAGCATCAGAAATGAAAGACGATAGGTAATTACTAATGTCTGTTGGTGCGTAGATGTTTTGAGTTAATGAGAGCAGTACAACAGGAAACTCATCCGCGAATATTCTACCTTCGACCACTACTTTTTCTTTAAACTGTGGTATTTCAGGCTGCACTTCTTTCGAACAAGACGTCAGAAAGAAGATTCCAACAACAAATGACGAAAGAATTTTTACCATTCAAATGCCTCCTCCATAAGCCATTTTCCTTGTAATCTTAGGGTTTGTTCGATCACGTCACGAACACAACCGAAACCTCCCTTGCAGTGTGATTGATAATCCACCAACATTTTTACATCTGAACAAGCATCTTGAGGACAAGTGGAAACTCCAACTTTTTTTAATACTGGTATGTCCGGAATATCGTCTCCCATGTATAGAACTTCATCTGGTGTAAGATTGAATCTCAAAATTATATCTTCAAAACAGGTGAGTTTTCGTTTCACTGATAGGTGCACCTCATTTACTCCGAGATTTAAAAGGCGGTCTTTAACTTGTTGTGAATTCCCTCCTGTTATTATAAAGATCTTGTATCCGATTTTTGTGGCATATTGCACTGCGTAACCGTCTTTTGACTGAAGCGCTCGAATTACATCATCGTTAATCAAATAGACCTTTCCGTCGGTAAAAACACCATCCACGTCAAATATAAATGTGGTAACTGAATTCAACTTAATTTTATAATTTTTCATCCTTGGCTAATTTTATACTCGACGAAAGCATGTTGTAAAGTTTCAAGTCTGCTTCTAAAAGGTATTTTCGGTGTGTATTCATTGTAATCTCATCATTTCTTTCCGCAGGACCCGTTTGCTGAGAAAATGGATCATTAATGTCAAATCTCTCAAATGTCTCGTTGATTAAAGCAATGTAAATAGCAGGATTGAGTTGGTATTCTTTGGCTAGATTAATGCCCTTCGCTAACAGATGATGTACAAAATTATTGAGAAAAACAGCAACTAGGTGCATCTTTTCTCTTTCAACTAGCGAAAGATGCTGCGTTTTCAACGATAATTTTTTCGTCCAGCACCTCACTTTCTCCATTGCAATTTCATCTCCATCGACAATGAAAGGAACACTCTCCAATGCAATGTCCGAATTCGAGGCGAATGTTTGAAGGGGATATAAAATAGAACAATTTGGTCCATATATTCTGTAATCTGCCGTCGCAGCAGCTAGGGATATCCACCTTGCTTTAATTTTGGGAATGACTTCTTTAAGGGCATCATCAGATACGGCAACAATCGCCCAATCTACAGAAGAGTCATTAAAGTCATCTGATGTGTTAACAGAAAAACACAATTCAAAATCTTTGAGTTTTTTCACATTACGCCCTATAACCGTAATGTTCACTCCTTTAGTTTTCAAAAAAAACTGGACAAAGGCCTTTGCTACCTTTCCCGTTCCAATAATGACTATGTTAGTCGGTAACAAAGCCATTATTTACCGTGACAATGCTTGTATTTTTTTCCTGAACCGCAAGGACATGGATCATTGCGCCCCACTTTTGGTAGTGCGACAATTGGTTGTCTTTTTTCCTGTTGTGGGAAGGAATTATTAATCGCCTCCTGATAACCTTGTCTTCCAGAAAATTTAGGGGGCTCTGTGGAGGATGTATTGCTTACATTCGTATTCCCTTTCTCGTAGTTATTTTGTTTATCTTCCCTGTTGGTGCTTTGAATTTCCTGTTCTCTTGGTAAATCCATCATCATGAGAATTTCCACAGCATCTTGATTCAAACGATCTAGCATTGAACGGAATAAGTTATAAGATTCTAACTTGTAGATAACTAAAGGGTCTTTCTGCTCATAAGTGGCGTTATTTACCGCTGAGCGTAGGTCATCCATTTCGCGTAAATGCTCCTTCCATTCCTCGTCGATTTTGGAAAGAATGACATTCTTTTCAAAAGATTTTGAAATGGTTTTACCTTCTGAACTATATGCCTCCTCTAAATTCACTATCAACTGCATTTCGCGACGTCCATCAGTGAGCGGAAAAACAATATTTTTGTACTGATTGGACATCGTCTCGTAAACATGCTTAATTTGAGGTATTCCTTTCTGTGCGATTTTATCGCATTTACGATCGTACTGGTCGCGCATTTCTTGGTAGACCTTTTCTGTTAAATCAGAAATTTCCAATGCTTTGAATTCAGTCTCATATACGGGAGAATTGATCCCTAAAATTCGAATTAATTCTAATTCAAACTCTCCAAATTCAGCTCCGTGATTTCTTTGAACCAGGGTCTCACATATTTCATAGAACATATTATCAATATCGACGTCTAAACGGTCTCCAAATAAAGCATTTCGACGTTTTTTATAAATGGCTTTGCGCTGTGCATTCATCACATCGTCATATTCCAATAAACGCTTACGCATACCGAAATTATTTTCTTCCACTTTTTTTTGCGCACGCTCTATGGATTTGGAAACTAAACCTGCGGTGATTACCTCGCCTTCCTTTAAACCCATTCGATCCATGATTTTGGCAATCCGTTCCGAACCAAACTTTCGCATTAAATCATCTTCTAATGATACAAAGAAACGAGAGGACCCTGGATCTCCTTGCCGTCCGGATCTCCCGCGCAACTGTCTGTCAACGCGACGAGAGTCATGCCTTTCCGTTCCTATGATGGCTAAACCACCAGCCTCTTTCACACCATCTCCAAGTTTGATATCTGTTCCTCTACCAGCCATATTCGTTGCAATCGTGACGGCACCAGCCAAGCCCGCATTTGCGACAATTTCTGCTTCTTTTTGATGATATTTTGCGTTTAAAACTTGATGTGGGATTTTCTTCATTTGAAGAAAGCGACTCAACAATTCTGAAATTTCAACGGTTGTTGTACCAACTAAAACAGGACGCCCTTGGGCCACAAGAGTTTCAACCTCGATAATTACGGCATTGTATTTTTCTCTTGCTGTTTTATAAACGTAATCATCTAAATCTTTCCTGATTACTGTTTTATTCGGAGGAATTACTACAACGTCTAATTTATAAATATCCCAAAATTCTTTGGCTTCCGTTTCAGCCGTGCCCGTCATACCTGCAAGCTTGTGATACATTCGAAAGTAATTCTGCAAGGTAACTGTGGCATAAGTTTGAGTGGCCGCCTCCACTTTTACGTTTTCTTTGGCTTCAATTGCTTGGTGTAAGCCGTCTGAATACCTACGACCATCGAGAATGCGTCCTGTTGATTCATCTACTATTTTCACTTTTCCATCCATGATGACATACTCCACCTCATTTTCAAATAAGGTATATGCTTTCAATAACTGATTAATGGAATGAATTCGTTCTGATTTTATGGAGTATTCTCTTACTAAGGTGTCTTTTCTTTCCAAAAACGACTTTTGGTCCAAATTTTCTTTCTGCAACTTAGCAATTTCTAAACCGATATCCGGCATTATAAAAAACTGACGGTCATCAGAACCAGAAATTAGATCGATTCCCTTGTCTGTTAATTCAATCGTATTATTTTTTTCGTCTATTACAAAGAATAATTCAGCATCAATTTTCTTCATTTGCTTTCCCTGCTCTTGCATGAAAAAATTCTCTGTTTTCTGCAAATGAACCTTAACCCCGGGTTCCGACAAGAATTTTATGAGCGGTTTGTTTTTTGGTAAACCTCTGTGTGCTCGTAACAGTGCCTTTCCGCCTTCTTCGAGGAATTCTTTCATCTGATTTTTATCGTTTACAGGCTCGTTGATCACGGCTAACATTCGCTTGGCATCGTTCAAGCATTGTTGAGTGTATTGTTTTTGAGCATTGACAATTTTCTCTATTCTCGGCTTTAATTCATAAAACTCATGTTGGTCCCCTTTTGGCGTTGGACCCGAAATAATGAGCGGAGTTCTCGCATCATCAATTAACACTGAGTCGACCTCATCGACTATAGCAAAATGGTGTTTACGCTGAACTAAATCATCCGTATGACCGGCCATATTATCTCTTAGGTAATCAAAACCAAATTCGTTGTTTGTCCCAAATGTTATGTCTGCCATGTAGGCCTGTCTTCTTTCCGCTGAGTTTGGACGGTGCTTATCGATACAGTCCACTGACAATTGGTGAAATTGATAGAGCGGGCCCATCCATTCGGAATCTCGCTTGGCTAAATAATCGTTTACAGTAACGACATGTACACCTTTACCTGCCAAAGCATTTAAGTAAACTGGTAATGTTGCCACAAGTGTTTTACCCTCACCCGTTTGCATTTCAGAAATATTCCCTTTATGCAGTACGGCTCCTCCCATCAATTGCACATCGTAGTGCACCATGTTCCATTTTATTTTATTACCTGCTGCTGACCACTCATTTATCCAGACCGCTTTTTCCCCCTCTAACTGAATTCCATCTTTTCTGGCTGCCAATTTACGGTCAAAATCAGTTGCATCCACCGTCAATCGACCATTTTCAGCCCAGCGCCGAGCAGTTTCTTTTACGACTGCAAATGCCTGGGGCAAGAGCTCGATGAGAGAGGACTCAATTTGATCATCGATACTTTTTTCTAACTTCTCGATTTCTTCAAATAAGACTGTTTTTTCTTCAATGGATGTGTTAAAATCCGTAGCCTTTTGGACTAAAAAAACAAGCTCATCTTCCATGGTTTGCTTGTCACTTTTTATTTTATTCTGGAACTCGGTGGTTTTATTCCTTAACTCATTATCCGACAATGTAATAATTTGCTTGTGTGCCTCGGTTACTCTTTCTACAAAGGGCCAGTATTCTTTTTTGTCCTTTACACTTTTATCTCCGAATAACTTTTTTAAAATATCTCCGATCATGACCCAAATTTTGAGAAAGGCAAAGATACAATTTTAAGGCAATAAATCATAAGAAATAAATCCAGTAATGCAGAAATTCCCGAATGTTTTCATGTTGATAAATATTCTGAAATTTGATGCTGCCCATGATGACCAAGAACTCAGAAAGGGATTATATTTGTTGCATGCATCAAACCATAATTATCCTTGATTTTGGATCGCAATATACCCAATTGATTGCAAGAAGAATTCGCGAGCTGAACGTATATTGCGAAATACATCCATGGGATAAAATACCCCCGATCTCAAAAAATGTAAAAGGAGTAGTTCTTTCCGGTAGTCCATTTTCTGTTCGCGACGAAGCATCCCCAAAACCAAACTTGTCAGAAATAAAAGGAGAATTACCGCTCTTAGGAATTTGTTTTGGGGCTCAATACTTAGCACATCATTTTGGAGGAGAGGTTACACCGTCAAACACGCGTGAATACGGGCGTGCGAGTTTGAAATACATTGACGTTGACAATCCACTTCTTCGAGGCATGTCCAATGGGAGCGAAGTTTGGATGTCACACGGAGATACGATTCAACAAATTCCCGAGCATTATAAAATCATTGCGAGTACAGAGGATGTAGCAATCGCCGGCTATCACATTCAAGGAGAAAGTACCTATGCCATTCAATTTCACCCAGAAGTTTATCACTCTGCAGAGGGAAAAATATTGTTGAAAAATTTTGTACACAAACTATGTGATTGTTCGGGAGACTGGACTCCAGATTCTTTTGTTGAGGAAACAACCAAAAAATTAAAGCTTCAACTTGGGTCCGACAAAGTAATTCTTGGCCTTTCGGGGGGTGTTGACTCATCCGTTGCCGCCGTGATTCTACACAAAGCAATTGGCAACAACTTACAATGTATTTTCGTTGACAACGGTCTTTTAAGAAAAAATGAATTTGAATCAGTACTCGAATCATATAAAACTATAGGATTGAATGTCAAAGGATTAGATGCTTCTGAAAAATTTTATAATGCATTAAAAAATGAAACTGATCCAGAGCGAAAGCGCAAGGCTATCGGGCGTACATTTATAGAAGTTTTCGACGAAGAATCTAAAAAAGTGAAGGGTGCAAAATGGCTCGGTCAAGGGACCATTTATCCTGATGTTATAGAATCTGTCTCTGCAACAGGAGGCCCTTCTCAAACCATAAAATCTCATCACAATGTTGGAGGCCTTCCTGATTACATGAAGCTAAAAGTAGTAGAACCGCTTCGACTATTATTTAAAGACGAAGTTAGAAGAATCGGCAAGAGTTTACAGATTGATCAACGCATACTCGGTCGACATCCATTTCCGGGACCGGGACTTGGAATTAGGATACTTGGTGAGGTAACTAGGGAAAAGGTACGTATTTTGCAAGAAGTGGATGCAATATTTATCGACAGTTTGAAAGAAGACGGTTTTTACGATGATGTATGGCAGGCAGGAGCAATTTTTCTACCAATACAGTCTGTAGGGGTAATGGGCGATGAGCGCACATACGAAAATGCAATTGCCTTGCGGGCTGTCACGTCTACTGATGGAATGACAGCTGACTGGTGCCATTTACCCTATACTTTTCTTGCAAAAGTCTCTAATCGCATCATTAACCAAGTGAAAGGGATAAACAGAGTAACTTATGACATCAGTTCCAAGCCACCTGCAACAATTGAATGGGAATAATATGATAATCAGAATATTAATAATATTTTTTGGAATCATTACTTCAAGTAAATTTTCTGCACAATTTGCTGAAGTTTTAAAAAATGAAAAGGGTATTTTCTATATTCATACAATAGAGGAAGGAAATACCGTTTTTGGCATTCACAATTGGTATGGTTGTTCCGTGGAAGACTTATTAAAATCAAATCCGGGTATTGAACGTGGTTTGGTTATTGGAACGGTAATCTATGTTCCGGTAACGCTAAGAACGGTACAACATACTGTTCAAAAGCAAGAAACCTTGTTTGGCTTGAGCAAGCTGTATGGCGTTTCTGTGGATTCGATCATTGCTCAAAATCCAAGCACAGAGAATGGTTTAAAAATTGATCAAAAATTAAGTATTCGAAACGCTGTACCAAGAATAGCAATTGCTGAAACAAGTAACCCTGAGCCAATCTCGAATCAGACTATTGAAGCTGAAAATATTCGCCTGACTTTTTCAGACAGCGTTGTCGAACATACCGTTCTCCCGCAAGAAAATATGTATACAATCGCCAAACGTTTCATGATTCCCGTGCAGCGAATTTTGGAATACAATCAACTTAGCTCCACCAAAATAAATGCTGGGCAAAAATTAAAAATCCCTCTAAAAAAAGAAAATTTAGCACCTGTTCCAACGCGAACTCCTGTTAAAATATCACCTTTGATTGCCAACCCGGTAAAGTGGGGTGAAAAGCTAAGCAAATCTCCAAAAATTGCCATTTTATTACCTCTAAATTTGGACAGCTTGTCCGAAGTGAACAAGAATGTTTCAAATTTCGGTCTCGATTTTTATATTGGAGTAAAAATGGCAATAGACAGTTTAAATCTTGCCGGCTATTCGGCAACTGTGAAGGTTATAGATTACAACCAAAAAGGTCGTTCATTTGCCGATCTTTTAAGTAACGAGAATTTGGCTTCCTTTGACTTAATTTTTGCACCTTTTGATAAAAAAGAAGCAGAATTACTTCATAATTGGTCTATGAATAGAAAAATTCATATTGTCTACCCTACTCAAGTTTCCCACGAAATCGTAAAAAATAATCCTTTGGCTTTAACCTATTCCTCTCAAAATGAGTCTCTGATTAATGGATTGGCAGAATATTGTCGAAAATTACCAGGACGAATTGTCCTCATTAAAAACGAAAAAACTGACGAGCATTGGATGCAAAATACGTTTTCATCTGCTTACAGAAATTTGAGTAATGATAACGATACTCCTTTAATCGAGGCAAGCCTAAAGAACTACAAACAATTCGAACAACTCGGAGGACTCATTTACTTTGTCTACTTATCCACCGAAAAAGAAAAGGTGTTGCCTCTATTGACGAATTATCAGTCCTCTGAAAATTTCAAAATTATTGGGCTAAAAGATTGGTTGGAGTGGAAAGAAATTAATGCAACAGTTCAAAATAAATTCACATTCATGTTTACAGCGCCTAACCAATTTGATTACGACAATGAACATATCAAGCATTTTCAAAGAAAATACAGAAATTCAAAGCAATCTGACCTAACAAAAACAGTTTGTTTGGGTTACGATATTTTTCGAAATGTATTTCTCTACCTGCAGCAGAGAGTACCTCAAGTAGGCATAGTTTCTTCGTTTTCACCCATGCAGCGCAATGAAAGAGATGGATACGAAAACTCGGCATATATTCCCGTTTTGTTCGAAGATTTTAAGACCCGAAATTTACTTAAATGAGAAAAGAGGAAATTTCGAATCGCTACAGGTCGCTTCAAGATCATATTATCAGGGAGCTTGAGCACATCGATGGCTTTGGAAAATTCATTGGAGATAAATGGCAACGTGAGGAAGGAGGAGGCGGACATACGCAAGTACTGAAGGACGGTACAATTCTCGAAAAAGGCGGTGTGGCATTTTCTGAGGTTTACGGAGAGGTAAGCAGTGCTATGAAACAACAACTGCAGATGGAAGGCGAATCCTTCTTTGCAACAGGAGTTTCTATTGTGCTACATCCAAAACACCCAAGACATCCAATCATGCACATGAATGTGCGTTATTTTGAATTAAATTCAGGAGAATATTGGTTTGGCGGAGGTATCGACATGACGCCGCATTATGTCAATCACGAGGAAGCGGTATTATTTCATCAGTCGCTAAAGGACCTTTGTGATCGCCATCATCCTAAATTTTATCCCGAATTTAAACCCTGGGCAGATAACTATTTTTATCTACCGCACAGGGGAGAAACAAGGGGTATTGGCGGCATCTTCTTTGATTACAAAAATGAGGACAACACGGGTTTGAGTAAAGAAAATTTAATGAACTTTTGTACTGAACTTGGCGAACTATTTCCAGTTCTTTACAAGGATCAGGTCAGGCATAAAAAACTATCGCCTCCTAGTATTGAAGAAAAACAATGGCAAGCGCTTCGTAGAGGGCGTTATGTGGAATTCAATTTACTTCACGACAAAGGAACAAAATTCGGAATTTATTCAGGTGGACGCACAGAATCTATACTCATGAGCATGCCGCCGCAAGCTAATTGGGAATATGCTTTTGAACCAGTTCCACAGAGTGAGGAGTACCAAACACTTAAAACACTTAAAATCATTCCTGATTGGATTCCCTCTAAATAAACTACTCTTTTCACAACACGCAGAGGCCAAGAAATTTCTCCCGCCGCTGCCCTCAGAGAAATTTATTTTTTTAAAAAACCTAGAGCCGTTAATTTCTTGAGAAAGTACGTTTAGGGTTCTTTTAAGAGATGGAAAAAACTGCTATAAGTCCTATTTGTGTCCTTCACTGTTAGCACATAGTAATAGATACCATCTTTCAAGTCATCACCCGACCAATTATTTAAGTATGGACTGGCCGAATAGACCAAGTTTCCCCAACGATTATAGACCGACAATTCTGTACCGTCATAGAGAT
>Ga0194116_10005074_pt1 | contig 14662 bp, 11 predicted proteins | sample TA2MahsurfametaG_4_FD_148617 | JGI IMG/M metagenome (GOLD analysis project Ga0194116, IMG submission 148617) | Freshwater microbial communities from Lake Tanganyika, Tanzania - TA2015008 Mahale S9 surface | ecosystem: Environmental > Aquatic > Freshwater > Lake | place: Tanzania: Lake...
CAATCCCCAATCCCCAAGATTGTAACAATAATTAACTAATTTATTCTATTCCATTATTTTTAAATAATCGAATATGCTGTCATTTTAATAAACTGACTATATTTATTTTATATTAAAAGCAATATTTCTTATATTTATAAAATTTTAAATTTTCTAATCATTATTTCAAATAATAATAATTTGAATAGCTTCGACAAATAATTTTAATAATTATTTTACTAAAAATGAAAATAAAAATCATAAATGAAAATGACATAATTACTGCAATTATCAATAAACAAATTCAAGTTAAGGATCTTATCAAGCATTTGAAAAAATCTCAATTTCTCAAATCTATTCAAAATGAAATATTATTATTAGCTGAAGATCAAACAGTTTTAGATAATAATGAATATATTAATTCTCCAAAAATTACTGAAAATATAATAAACGAAAATATAAATACTGAAAGTATCTCAAATTTAAAAAAAGAAATAAAAGAAGAGGATGCAAAACCTGAAAAAGTATTTTATTTACTAATTTACAAAAAAGTAAAAAATAATAAATACACTGATATAGAAGATTTTCGATCCAATTCTTCAAAAAAGAAATTGGAAATAGAAGATTTAATAATGAAAACAACAAATGCAAAGATAAAATTAGAGCCAATAAAAATTAAACACGAACGTACAACTACTGAAAGGCAAAATTTAATAGATGAATTAATTAACTCAAGTATAGGAAATATTTTAGATGAAGGAAACGTATCAAACCGAGGTGAAGCCCAGCAAAATTTTTCTCAATTTTTTAATATTTTGAGACCAATTATTGATAATGATATATCAGAAGGAGAATTTATTATTAGTTCCAATCGGGGACCTGCATCAATTATAATAAATAGATCTTCACATCATAGATCATCAGTTATACCAAATGATAGTTTAGTTAATAACTTAAAAGAGATGGGTTTCCCAGAAGAGCAATGTAGAAGAGCATTAAGAATGGCAAGAAATGATATTTCTAGAGCAACAGATATTTTGCTCTCTGGAGATATGGACTTTTTACCAGATGAAAAGTAATTTAATTAATTAATTCGATTTTAATTTTTTTCATATTCATAATTTATTTTGATTGATCTTATATATTTGATTATAGTCAAAATGTGAATGTTGAAGGAAATAATAACACAAATGGTCAGATAAATTCAAATCCTGGTGAATATAATAATCTAAATAATGAACCAAATTTAATTAGAAATCAAGATGATGAATACATGCAAAATGATTATATAGAAAGTGAATTGGATGGAGATGAAGATATGAATGATATTCAAGAAAACCCTTCAAATGATAATATACAAAATCCTCCTAATACAGAAATGAATTATAATAATTTCTTAAATAATAATTCACAAACATTTGATGACATAAATTCAAATAACAATAATAATAACAATGATAATCAAGAATTAGAAAATCACACTAATGAAATATCTAAAAATAATGATCAGAATAAGGAAAATAAAAGTTTGAGTAGAAATAACGATAACCATAATAATAATGATGCTCATTAAAATAGAGAAATATATTAATATTTAAAAAACTAATTTATAATTAATTATAATAAAAAAATTCCAATTTAATTCTAGTAATGAAAATTTAAATAATTTATACCAATCACAATTTATTAAATATTAATCAATTAATTATTTTTTCTTTAAAAATTTTTTAATTATCCATGAAAATTAAAGATAAATAGTTTTTTTCAAATCTTATTTAAAAATTTGTCTTTCATTTCAGTGTAAAATTAATTTCAATGTATTATTCTTTTATACAACAATCTTTTAGATAGAAAAGTTGAATAAATAATAAATTAATTTTTAATGTCCGATTTATTCAAAAAATAGTTTTATAAAAATGTTTTCTTTTTTTAATTTTATATTTTAATTAATAAAAATTTTAATTTAAAATTGTCAATGAATTCATCAAAATTCTTTTTACTCATATTTTCTATAAAATAAATATTAAAAAAAAAATTAATATTAAATGGGGGGTTCATTTTCTGTTAATACATTAGACCTTTTTGCAGAACCAGTTCATTTTTCCTTTAAAAAGCAGACTTATTTCAAAACAACATGTGGAGGTTTAGTTTCTATAATCCAAGGAATAGTTTTAATTTTATATTTTTATTATCTGATAAATGAATTGAAATCAAGGGAAATTCCTATAATAATGGATTCTCAAACAGTTTATAGTAATCCGAAAAATATAACCTTTTACAAAGATCAAAACTTTTCAAATATTAATTCTTCTTTTCTTTATGACAAAGACCTTAATATTTTTTATAATGCTATCGGAATAAAAAAAAATACAAATACACCATATTACGTATCTTTAACTCCAGAAACAAGGAAATATTTTGACTTAATTATATCAAACATTATAATGTTTGAAAACGGATCCAAAAAAACAATTCCAATTACTCCAGTTAAATGCACAAAATTTGCAAATTATGACAAAGAATTCAATAATTTAAAACTTCAAAATATGTATTGTATAAATGAAAATTACGAACTTCAAGGTTACGTGAACATGCCAGATTCAAAGTTTTTGGAAATCAAGATTAGTAGGTGTATTAATGCAACTGCTAATCAATATGGAATAACTTGCTATAATGATAGTGCAATTAACGATTATGTCAAAGACATTCAAATCGAATGGTATTATGATAACTCTATTTTAAACACTACAAGTGTTAACAATGTTAAATCGAATAATTTAGAGCAGAAATACTGGGATATCTTAAGCAAGTATACAAAATCCTGCAAAATTCCATTTGGTATGGATTCGATACGACTCTACAATTCATATATTCCTGATTTTCTCTATTCTGGTTATACAGAAGAAAATACGCTTTCTATTCGTGAGTTTGTAACAGAAATTACTGATTTGAATTATAAAGGAGTTTTATTAGAAATTAATTTCATTGCAGATGAATTAAAGATTACATATGAAAGGCGTTATTTAGATATTTTTTCTCAATTGGCTACTCTTGGAGGAATGTGTGATGTTATATTTTTAATTGGATTTATTTTCGTTTGGCATATTTCACATGAAAAGTTTAATGAAGAATTAGTTAATACATTTTATAATATTAGCGATCCAGAAAATAAAAAATCTGAAGAAAATAAAAATCTAATTGAAATATATCAACTTCATAATTTAACCCTTGAGAAAAAAAAATTAGAGAATAATAAAAATATTGAATTTGATGAATATATAAGGATTCTATATAATGTACATAGACAAATAGCAATAAAGGATTTTTATAAAAGATATGTTAAAGAAGATGGCACAAAGTCAATTGGAGGACTGAGAATTGAAAAAGGTATTTTAATATTTTTAATTCTTTAAGAAATTATTTGAAAATAATTTTTCTTGAATTATTTTATTTTATTTAAACGATTTAAAATTTTTTTAAGACAGCAAAACAGATGGAGCTGAGAAAGAAATAAAAAGCAAATCAAAGCATAAAGAAGAAGGAGGTATAAGAATTTAATTAAACAAAATTTAGAATTTTATGCTCACTTAAAAAATAAATAATTAAATCTTTAGAAATATATTAATTAAAAAAAAAATTTTTTAAAATTCCTGTTATTAGTGAACTTATTTGATCAAGGAGAAGACTTAAATGGATCCAACTTTTATATAGAAAATTTTTTCAACATTTGTAAAATAGAAAGCATGTTTAATTTACCAAAAAACCATTTTATAAATTGCTGCTCTGAGTATATAAAATATATGGAGACTCAAAATGAAAATGATAATTTAAATGATATAGACAAAAAACATGGAAAAATTCCAGAAATTCAAATTAATGAAAATTCTTATTTAAAGAGTCAAAGAGACGCAGGATTAAATAAGAGTCAATTGAAAAAGATTACAAACAATAATGCAGAAAATATTGAATTACAATTAAAAAATAAAATTAGTGATAAAGAATCAAATAATTTTGGAAATGAGAGAAGCGATAAAGATTTAAACACTATAAAATCTGAGAAAAATAAGCTAAAAGAGGATTTTGAAAAAAGGAAAAATATTGCAATGTTCTTTTATGATAAATACAATGTTGATTATTTTCAATTTCTTTTAAAGCATGAAAAGAACGAAAATTATTTAAAATTTAAAATTTTATATGACGCTTTAAAGTTTAATAATAATCGAATGGAGCTTTCAAAAATTGATTTTGCAAAATATATATTTGACTTTTCATCCTATAATATAGAAAGCGATCATGATAGAGATAAATTTATTAATAAAAAAAAGCTTTTACTTTTTCATGTAGCAAAGCAAAAGTTAAAAATTGATTTCGATATAGTGAATATTCTCAAAACTATTGATCAATTCAATGATTTTAAAGAAATAATTATGGATCAAAATGAATTAAAGCTTTTTGATTTCGCTATTAAAAAAATTAGAAACAAAAATTTCTTTAAAAATCGCAAAAAGACGAATAATCATGATGATCTGGTTACACTTCCTGGAATGGACTTTTTTCTTAAAAATGAAGCATGGGAAGCATACGAAGAAAAAATGAATATTATTAAACAAACGGAAGAAGGATTGAATGAAATTTTTCAAGAATGTATAGATAATGGCCCTACTCCCAAGCATATTAATTTATTTAAGTGTATTGGTATCGATTCAAATTTAATTAAAGAGTTTGAAGAATTAAAGAATCCTAAAAATGGTAAATTAATTTCTTGAGTTAATATTTTACTATTATTAAACATATTTTAAAAATAAATAAAATTTATCTATCATTTTATATTTTATCATTATTAAATAGCAAAAGAAAGAATCGAAGATAAACAAAATATTGTAAATAGAATCAATGATGATGAAATAAATCTTAATGATTTGAATATTTTTGATGAGATTAAAGAGAAGTTTGGTGTTAATTAAAATTGATCTTTTCGAAAACCAAAATATTGAAAAATTATAATTTTAATAAAATTAAATGTTTTAAATATATAATCATTTACTAATGAATAAAAAAAATTTTTTTTTGAGTAATTTAAATGGAAATTCATAAATATTTTTGGCTAAAGCATTATTATATAAGCTAGTTTATTTTTAATAAAAATTATTCGTTATATTATGATTACTATTATTTGAATGAGATTTAAAATTTTTTTGAAAATTTTTATTAAATTAATAAATAAAAAATCATAATATGAAAAATACTTCAACTACTTTAAATGAATCAAATTCTAATTTACATGATAGTATTATAAGCCAAAAAGCCAGCCTTTCTCAATTTGAAGAAAGTTTAAAACATGATAAAAACTTTTTGAATTCGAAAAAAATTACAATTAATAGATATTTGCTTAACAAACTTTTGAATTTTTTACATAATTTCATTGATAATTTTGACACAACAATTGAATTCAAAAAAACTATTTTTCAATTAATCGACTTAGTTAAAGTAGAGGAAAGTACAATCTATTACCAAGGAAATATTGAAAACGAAAAATATTTAGATTTAAAAGATGAGTTGGATAAATTAAAAATAGAAAATGAAAATTTCAAGAAAAATCAAGTTATGTTCAATACATTTAATGCAGAACTTACAGAAGAAGTAATAAATTTTTTTTAATTAAGCAAGATCAATTTATTAAAAAGCACTTTGAGTGAAAGTAAAATAATAAATCAAAAATTAAATGATGAAATGGAAAATTTAAAAAATGAAAAAGAAAAAATTAATTGTGAGCTTATAGATTCCGAAAATCAAATTAAAAAATTGAAAAAGGAAAATATGTTATTGAAAAATTCAAATAATTTCATAGAATTAAAATCTGAAAATATTGAAAGATCAGAAAAAATAGAAAATATTAATGAAAAATTTACCGAATTGATTTCTGAAAATGTTCTAAGCGATAAAACTCAGGTAATTGATGAAAATGAAACAAACAAACAAAATAATTGTTTCGATTTAGAATTTGAGAGAAAAGAAAATTTGGAATTAGAAAAAATTTCAAAATTATCTAAATATTTTATTCATTCACCAAAAGTATGTTATTTAATTCATGATTTTTTTAGTTAGTCACCTTGACTAGTTATTATTTGACCCCAAAAGATTACTTCAATTTTAAATTTACTTCTTCAGCTGTAAATAAAACATTAAATCAAAATTACAAAACTTTGATTTCACAATACAAGAAAATTATAACTGAAAAAAACATAAAAATTAACGAACAGAATAATGATCCTTTTTACGGTTTTATAATTAATTCTGAAAATTCAATTATAGAAAGTTTATTAAAAGATTATTTACAATCTAAAAAAATTGCCGGTGTAAGCTTGAAAAATAATATAGAAGAAGATTTAAAATTTTTAGAATACGATGTAATTAAGCCTTTAGGGATTACAATGCCAAAATCCGAAAATAGCTACAATAGATCAAGTATATTTGGTTCGTAAGATTAAATTTTATTTCATTTATTATATCACATTTTTAATTTAAATAAATAAAAAATAGTCTAAATAACGCATTTAACAAAATTATAAAAAAAGAAGAAAACATTAATAATGAAGGTTCTAGAAAATCTATTATTTCAATTAATAATGAAGAATCCAATTTAAATGATTGTGAAATTTTATCATCTTTACAAGATAATAAAAATTATCCTCTATATTTGCAATTTGATTTTTCAAATTCTGATGAAATAAAAGGATTATTAACAAGTTATTTACTGGGAAAATTTTCGAACAACAATATTTCAAACTTCATTTCAAAAGTTTTATCAAATTATTCTGATTTGATGTATATTGCTTATAATACATTAAAAGAAATTAGAGAACTTGATATTGTTAAATGCGCTTTGCATAATAAACTAAAAAAATTAAGAAAACTCAACTCTGATTTAGAAGCAGAAATTGATGATTTGAAGAGATTTGCAGAAACAAATAAAACTATAAAAGATATTTTAATTAAGCAGAAAAATGAAGTTGAAATTAAATATAATGATAGTGTTTCGCAAATTATTAATTATAAAGAAAATATAAATGTATGGTTTGATAAAATTTTTCATAATTTCAATTTTTAAATATATTTGAAATTTTTTTTAAATTGATTTAGAATGTTACAAACAAATTTTTATCTTTAACTGATAAGTACAACAAGGTTGAAAATGAATACGAAAGTTTTAAAAATAAACTAATTAAAGAATTCAAAATATTAAGAAACCAATATGAAAAATCATGTGAAGAACGAGATATTGTAAAAGAAGCCTTGTTTGAATTTAAACAATACTTTACTCGATTTAATATTACTGATGATGGTGATATTATATATATTGAGCCTTAATTCATTAGTTTTTATTGTTATTATCAAAAGAATTTTTAATTAATAAATTATTAAAAGATTAAAAGATCTCAAAAACTCAAAAAAAAATCTTCTTTTTATGATTTATATGGTTTATTTTTCATAAGCTATAATATTTATTGAATAATAAATCAAAAAATTTATTTATTTTTAAAAATAATTTTAAAATTTCTTTTTAATTTGAAGGAAAATCTTTTACTATTGAAATAATTTAACAATTGCTTTCAGTTTGGGAAAAGGCAAAATTGGTTTTTTTTAATTTTTTAAGGTTTAATCAATTTATTAAAAAATTAAATCTTTTGTATTCAAAGTATTTAGATTAAAGAAAATTTATAAATTATATTAATCACCTTTCTAAAACAAAACTAACTACACATAATTCTCATATTTTTTATAGAATAAATTCAAACATCTTTAATGACCTTTACTCATGAAGAAATTTTAAATTAATAATTATTTTTTGCTAATTTAAATATGAAAAAAGAGAATTTTCAAAATGATTTGATGCAAAGTGAATTATTAAAGATTAAAAAGGAAAACGAAAAAAGTAAATTATAATAATCATTAATTTATCTCAAAAAACTATTTTAAATCAATTTGATAATAGGATTTTTGTAAATTAAAGCCGGGGAAAGAATTCATTTAAAAATACATGAATTAATTGTTTATAAATATTTTAGACATCTCAAATTCCAATAAAAACATAGATCTTATTAAAAAAATGAATATTTCACTTCTTACATCTGATAATTCAAATTATAGACAGATTAAAGCAGATGAAATAAAAAATAATGTAATGTTCTAATAAGAATTTTAGAAGTTTGAATAAATTTCTTTTGAATTTACCTAAAATTAAATCATTAGATAACCAATGAAAATAATTCCAAATCAACCTTTGACGAAATAAAGAATTCATCAATGAATGTTCTTAATAAATTGAAAAACTTAATACAAAATAAGGACGAACATGAAGAAATACAAAAAAAACAAGATCTAGACAATCGAATAAAAATTGAAAAAGAACTTCTTAGCATTTCAAGCAGAAAAAAACCCGAAAATATAATCAACCATCGGGAAATTAAATACTCGAGAAATACAAATTTTAAAAATTTATCTCCTTTAAAAATAAACAAATTAGAAAAGTTTTCTAATGTTAAGAATTCTAGTCCGAAAAATTATTTACATACAATTGCAGAATTTAATAATTCCAGCCTAATTCAAAATAATATTCAACAATTTAACACAGAATCAAATTTAGATGAAAGACATAAGCAAGATTGTCTAAAAAGTGATTTAAAAAAGGAAATAAATTATTTTGATAGCATAAAAAACAAGATCAAAAAATTAAATAACGCTAATAACCAAATGGAAAATCGAGCAATTATAACAGATAATTCAATAATTGAAAAAAATAATACTTTAAAAAGCTTAGAAATTCTGAATTATGTTGATAAAAAAGCTATAGAACAAAATAATGATAATTCAACAATACAGGGAGTTAATAAGCTTTCTTCTAACCAATTAAAACTTAATGATCTAAAAAATTATTTAAAAGAAAATTCAAATTCAACAAAATATATAAAAGATAAAATAAATAATAATTTTGTTGAATTAACTAAGGCCTCAAAATCAAAGACAAATAAAGAAGGAATTTCACAAGACTCTCCAAAAATGACTCTTAGAAGAATAAAAAAAAGAAGCAATTCTTATACTTCACTTGATCAATTAATAATTCAGAAAAAAAATTTTTTGCAAAACTTAATAGATGGAAAAATTGCTGACAAAGAATTTATCCATCATAATACCTCTTATGAAAGAAAAAATTCAAATGTCAAAAATAATTTTAAAGAAAACGATATAAACAACATGAAAAATAAAGCATACAACTCTCTTAATTTAAATAATTTATCAAAAAAAATTGAAAAAAGATTAAATTCGGAATTTTCAAATAACAATAATAACAATATTAATTACAAAAATATTAACTATTATAAGGTAGAAAAAAATAAAGATTTGAATTTAAATAATATCCATAATAAGATTAAATATAACCCGATTCTTACAACGAATGGAAACACATGCAATATTTTAAATTCTCAAAGTAATCAAGGAATAAACTCAAAATCAGAATTCATTTTTGAAAATTCAAATAAAAAAATTTCAGAAAAAATTGAAGATTTTAATTTCAATTTTAATTTAAAAATAAAAGCGAATGCTGTTCAAAAATCTAACAATTCAGTTTTAGTGGCTAATTCTTATTATTATAATAAGGGTCTTCTATTTGATGATAAAATTTCTTATGTTGGAAATTCAATTAACAACGATTTTTCTAAAAAAATTAGTAATTTAAATAATATTTCAAATCATACAAGAATAAAATTGAATGAAATAAATTGCATTACAGAGAGATTAAAAACTTTAGGTGATAAAGAAAAATCAAATGAAATTTTAAAAAATAAAAAGTTATTTGATTTTAATAGATTAAATTCTGAAGAGGCGATACATACAAGTAATCTTTTTAGTTTTTAAATTTTTTATTTTTAATTTGATCATTAGTAAGTTTCAAACAAAAGAAAAATGATATAATGAATATATTGAATAAAGATGAAGAATTAAATTCTGAACTTCAAAAAGGAACTTTTCTTGATAAATTAAATAAAAAAAAGAATATCCTTATGAATACTTTAAATGATTTAAAAAATGATGATATAAAAAGTAAAAACTATAGTAAAAATAAGAATTTGGAAAATACTTCTTTCAATAAATACATTCATAATTATGAATTGAAGAAAAATAAAAATAATAACGGTTTCTCAAATAATGATTGCAAAGGACTTTTTGACAAAATGAAAGATAAAGTTTTTAAATAATAATGAAATATTTAAGTTTTAGTTAATTAATCAAATTTATATATTTAAACATATATTATTTTTTAAACATTAATATTTAAATAATAACCCTTTTTATTTTAAAAATAGTATTCAATAAAAAATAGTTTTTAAAAGATAAAAACCAATCAGAAATATCATATTTCTTATATTATATCTTGTAGATTAATAATGAAATACACTAAATATCTTAATTTTTAAAATAAAGAGGCTGATGAATCCAAATTTTAAGATGAATTTTATTATTAATACATTCAAAAAGTATTATAGATTTGAATTTAAATTTAAATTTATCAAATTTAAGAATTAAATAAAGAATTTAAATAAATTTTTGAGTAATTTCAAAATAGAAATTTTAAAAATAATTCATTGAAAGAATAAAATCTACTTTAGAATTAAAAATTCAAAACTCTATACTTAATTAAGCACAAAAGATTCAAATTATATCATTTAAGTTTAAGAAGAAAATGAAGATTATCTTTTATTTTTATTATTAAGAAAAATTTTGATAATTTATAAATTTAATAAAAAGAATACTTTGTAAAATGAAAAAAAGATTTAATACTATACAAAATAATTCATCTGGAATTACTTCAAATCTTTCCAGGAATAGTTCTTTTCGAGATAAATCTAATATTCAAAAAAAGACAATCCAAAATGTTTGCACTATCTTTCAAATGAATAATATGAAAAAAGATTATGAAAATATTTTTAATAATGAATTCATTTCTGCTGATAAAAAAAATAATAAAAAAACTGATGATTATGAATTTATTATTCCTCTGAATAACAGTATTGATGAAAAAATTGGTTTAGATAAAATTGAATTTATTGATCAAAGAAATTTTGGAAATTTGAATAGTAATAATTTAGATTCTTTAAATAAAAAGACAACCGCAGAACAAACTTTCAATAGTAATTTTCAATCTAATTATGTTAGTAATTATATGGAAAAATCAGAAAACCTTCCTGTAGAAAATAATTTTTTGAGTCTAAATGATGATTTTATGACACATAAAACTATAAATCAACAAGATTTTGATTGTTATGAAGTTATTGATAATCAAACAAAAAATAATCAAGAAAAAACTCAAAATGTTTTAATTTTAGACTACTGTGATTTGAAATGTGATCAAAAAATTCCATGGAAATTGGTTGATAACCAAAATGAATTTCAATTTGGTTCTGATGAATTTGTAAAAAAGACAAATCATAATTTTAATGAACCAAATCAAGATAATTCACAAGAGTTTGAAACAGAGAAATTTTCTAAAGTCAAATCTAATCTACCCAAACAATATAAATTAAATTTGAATGATCAAATTAATAAAAAAATTCAAGTAGAAAACATTCAAAAAGAAATCATAGAAAAAAGTAAAGATAAACTTATCAAAAAAATTTCTTTCTTATCCTGCGATTATGAAGAAGAAATATTTGAAGAAAATTCTATAATAAAATTAAAAGATTTTTATCATCCATTTACAAGAGGAAATTCAAAAAGAGAAATAGATGCATCATTTAGTAAAAAAAGCAATACTATAGATAATAAAAATTCACATTTTCGGGTGAATAGTTGCGACAATATTTTCCTCAATTCTAAAAACATCGATAAAATTAATTTGAACAAATACAAAATAAATTCGACAGTAGAAGAAAATGAAAATAATATTCCAATTAATAATAAAAAAAATATAAAATATTTTTATCAGGTAAAATGTGATATGGAAACTCATAATCATACGAATAAGAAAGCTAAAGAATATATTAAATGCAAAAAGAATAAAATTTTGGAAAAGGATAACTATTCATACGATAAATTGAAAAATAACTTGAAAAATATTGAATTTTATTCAACTCCAAGCTTAGATAATACAATTTTAAAATACAAAAAACAACGACTAGAAAATTTAGAGAGAGAAAGTTTTTCAAGATTTTTGATAAATTCTTATTTAACTAATGTCACTCAAGAAAAATTTTATTTGCAAAATCTGAATATATCTCAAAAGTTCTCAAATCCTAATTTCTGTAATAATAATTTGTCAAATTATTTAATTTTAAATGACGAGAACATATTTTCTAAAAATAATAACGGAATATTTCATGAAACAAATAGTATTATAGACTCTAATAATAATAATCATCTCCATTCTAGTAAAATAGAGAATAAAAAAAATAATTTTGGAAATTTTACTCATGAAAATTACGAAACTTATGATTTAAAAAATCTACTTCAAATTCAAAATTATCATGTTAATATCAATAAAAACTTAAATAATTTTGATAATAATTTGAAAATTGATAAAGAAGAAAATTTACAGAATTTGGAATATAGTAGTTCAAATTTAAATTCTAAAAAATTTATAGTTGCAAAAACTTATAATACTATTCAATCACAAACTGAATCTGAAAATAAAACGGAAAACAATATTGCTTCGGATACCAAAATAAAACAAAAAAGCAGTCAAAAAAATACCACTACTGATAAAAAATGCAGATCACCAGTTTACAAAAATCTAAATTTTAACTATTCTTCTGAAACAAAAGAAAAATATCAACTTGAAAGTACTGAAATCAACATTTGCCCAGAATGTGAAATAAATGAAAAATTAAAAGATAGCCAACAATTTATAAATGAAAGTATAGGGGATGAAGCATATAATGATCGTAATCATAATCAAGAAAAAAACATTGATAATATAGGAACAAATATTCTTGATAATAAAATTGAATATAATTTCAGTTCAAATTTAAAATTTTACCCTGTTTTAACGAATTGTAAGGCCAATAATTTAAGAAATTTTAATAGTAGTTTTAATAATACATCATATCCTTTATCACGTTTTCAATCTGGATTTCTTCAAACAAATATCTCTAATCCATTTACAAGTAATCAAAATAATAATATTTTACATACGAGAAGCATGTCTAACAACTATGGATATCTTAATAATCAGTTAAATTCTTTAGAAAATACTCGTTTACTTTCTGAAGTACAAAATCTAAAAAATTCTCGAAGCTTGAATAAAGATGATCTAAATGCTTTATACTGCAACCGTATTTCAATTAATAGTATAAAACCCACTTTAGATAATGAAGACAATATTTTAATAGAGAAAACTAGAAATCCGAATATAAGCACTCTTTATCATAAATCAAATAAAATTTTAAATTGTAATGAAAACAAAAATAACTTTAAATTTTTTAATGATGAAGTCAATAAATATAGTATTAAACCAAACAACCAAAATATCATAAATAATATAAATACAAATTACAAAACTAATTGCAATCAAATTAATAATAATCATAATTCCAATCAAAATAAAGAAAATATTAAAATTCAAAATAGCAGTAATAATTATAATTCTATTTCGAATAATAATTCTAACAATGTAAACATTTCAAATCCTTATTTTTCAAATTCTGAATATTATTCATTGCAAAAAAATCCAGAAAAATTACGCGAAACAACTGAAAAGAAATTGTTTTATAGTTGTTCTCCTCCAAGTACGATAAAGCGAAAAAAAGAAAACCTTACTAATAATAAATTCTTTTCATTAAAACAAAAATTGTATAGTAATACTATGAATAATTCATATAATAACAATAATACAAGTTTGATAGATGAATTTAATAATAAAAGTAGCATTTTACAAGATGCCACTAATTCTTTAAAATTTTTGGATTTAACTAAGGAAGTTATTTCTTTAAAACATGATAAAACTCAGGCAGAAATAAAAAATTTTCAATTTCAAAATCATTTAAATCATAAAAATTCACAATTAGAAAAATTACATTTAATGCTAAACGAAAATAAAAAGAAAACAAAAGAAGATAGAAATGTGATAAAAGGATTAGAGTTAAAAGTTGGAATTTTAAATAATAAATTAGAACATATGAAAAGTGAAAAAATTTTAAATGTTAAAAAAGACAATAAAAATAATATATCTATGAATTTGAATAATATATCTAATTTTATAAATAGTTCTGCAAATAGAAGTTTGTTGGTAAGTAAAAAAGAACTGGAGATAAAAAAAAACATTAAATTGATCAACAAACACAGTATCCCTAAAAAAAATAAAAATTTGAAAGAATTAATTGATACTAATAATATTAATGTAAGCACACAAATAAAAAATTAACATAAATATATTAGCTTTTATATTAAAGTTTATCTTATTTATTTTAAATTATTATTATTTTAAGACATATAATCTTTATTGTTTCAATTATTATAAGTAAGGTTAGGATATTTATTTAAAATCAAGTTTAAAATTTTTGAGAAATTAATTTTATTGTTAAATAAAGAATAATTTTAAATCATTTATATAGGAATATGACTTGAATTGTATGTATTGTTTCTTTCATTTAATAAGAATTTTTCCATCTTAAGATAAAAATATACATTA
>Ga0194116_10005080_pt1 | contig 14642 bp, 10 predicted proteins | sample TA2MahsurfametaG_4_FD_148617 | JGI IMG/M metagenome (GOLD analysis project Ga0194116, IMG submission 148617) | Freshwater microbial communities from Lake Tanganyika, Tanzania - TA2015008 Mahale S9 surface | ecosystem: Environmental > Aquatic > Freshwater > Lake | place: Tanzania: Lake...
TCTTTTGTAATAATTATAAACACATTCTTTTAATAAAAATTAAATTAATTTCAAATCATAATTGATCTCAAATTATTTTTTTCATAATTATAATTATCTTCTCAATTTTATATCTTGATTTGATAAATCTTAAATTAGAATGTATGTTTGTAATATATAGGAATAAATAAAAATATTTTTCAGAATAAACAAACATAATTTAAAAATATTCATATAAGGAAAGGATAAGTTTTCTTAATATTGCAACTATTTTCAAAAATATATAATATTTTATATCAAAATTTACAAATTTTATTTTAAAATTAATTAAAATTTTAAAAAACAATGGGAGCAAGTTGTGCATGCTTAAAACCGAACAAAGAAAAAACAGATTTTATATTAGACTCCAATAGAGCAAAAGAAATAGGTAAAATTATGTTTGTATAATTCAATCATAAAAAAGTAAATGAAATTTCAAGAAATAATAAACTTTTGAAAAGATTAATTAACCTTCAATCAAAAATACGTGGAATAATATGCAGAAACAAAACTAGACATTTAGTCAAGAGTATTAGTTCTGGGAGATATAATCAATATAAACCCTCACTGAATTCTAATTCTAAAATTGTATTCTTGAATTTTAATAATATAATAACATTTACAAAATTTATTTGTTATAGTAAAAATTTCATAAAAAACCTTTTATCAGAACATCTTGAAAATAATTGGGAATTAATTTAAATTATATAGCCAGAAGAACTCATTACGAGCCTTTTTAATAAATATATTCTTCTAAATGATAATACAACAGTCAATAAGAGGCCCCCTGTTGAGTATGAAAATAGATCAATATACTATGGAGAATGGAATATAGAAAATGACCAAAGACATGGAAGAGGAATACAATGTTGGGTTGATGGCTCTAGATATGAAGGATATTGGAAAAATGATAAAGCAAACGTAAAAGGAATGCTATTTCATGCAGATGGAGATATATATGAAGGTGAATGGCTAGATGATAAAGCTCATGGATATGGAATTTACACACATACTGATGGAGCCAAATATGAAGGAACCTGGAAAGAAGATAAACAGGATGGAAAAGGTTATTAATAATTATACTTTTTATATTAACTAATTCGACTTACATTATATAATTTATCTTATTTTAAATACAGGAAAAGAAACTTGGCCTGATGGGGCTTGTTATGAAGGAGATTATAGGCAAGGAAAAAAATGTGGAATTGGAAAATTTAAATGGGCAGATGGAAGTGAATATATTGGTGAATTTTATGATAATCATATTCATGGAAAGGGTACTTACACCTGGAGTGATAAACGTGTGTATAAAGGAGACTGGAAAAATAATAAAATGGATGGTGAAGGTGAATTTTTATGGCCTGATGGTAGAAGATATTTTGGTGGTTATAAAGATGATAAAAAAGAAGGCTATGGTATATTTGAATGGTAATTCTATAAATTAAAATCAAATTATTTTTTAGGAGTGATGGAAAAAAATACAAAGGCTTTTGGAAAAATGGCAAACAAGATGGGGAAGGAGAATTTTTATCAAATGCTACAAGCACATGGAAAAAAGGCAGATGGTCTGAAGGAAAAAGGGTCAGATGGGTTAATGAAGGATTATCTGCAAACGAAAACAATCTTTCTTAATTTAATATAATTATTGTTTTGTAAAATAATTATAAAAATAGCAAGAAAATGTAAATAGATCTATCTATCTATATGCTAATTTTCCAACTAGTAATTTTTTTATTTATATAAATTATTTAAGAATTTTTATCAATGTCACTGATTTCAGTTTAAATAATAAAATATTAAAAATTTCAACAATAATAATTGTTCAAATTTTATTTTTAAAATTTGAAAGAAAAATTTTTCTTTAAAAAAATTATAAAGTTTTTTGATTATTTTTAAAATTTTTTTAATTAACTTATAATGAAAACAGAAGATAATTTATCTGGTAGAAGTAAAATGAACTCTAATAATAAAAGATCATAAAAATCAATTGACTGAAACAATCTTTCAAAAACAAAAATTTAAAATACAAGAATTATTAAATGAAAAATATAATTTGAAAGAATTTGAAAAATCATCTGAAGATACAAGGTATGAAATATATTTAATTTACAAGTAAGATAATATTTTTCAACGATGTGAATTCCAATAATTTTGATAATTGGGAGTTTTCAACTTTTGATACTGAATATTTAAATCAAGAATTATCACCGAAATACAGTATTTTATTTTATTTTTAAATAAAATTATTCACATTTTTATTTAATAGGTTCTAAATTTTCTTTGAGTAACATAAAACCAAATTCAAAGGGGATAGAAATGAGAGGAATCATATTTAGATCCAAAGATTACATTAATTACTCTAAGTAATATCTATTTCAAATAAAAATAATTAATAGTTCATTACTAGAGATTTCTATGAGTTTTTCTTTAAAAGGTGAGTCTATGCTTTGGCTAATTTTGCGAACTGACGATAAATTGGATGAAAATTCTGCAATAATAAAAATTTCAAAGGAAGATAAATCTCAAAAAATGTTTGTTTCTTTCGGAACTATGGTTCATGAAGAAGATAGAGAAGAACCTATTTTTAAAATCTTCACTAATCAACAATTGATAGATACTTCAAGTAATATTTATTTTGTAATTTAGGGGTAAAAAATAAAAATAATATCGAAAATGACATTTGTGATCTAAAATTGCATCTAATTGATGGTGGAGATCATATTATTAATGCTTCTTTAAAGGTAAATGAAAATACTTATGAAAATTGCGTGAAATCTATGATTTTTTTACCTGCCATGAAAAGAAAGAAAATTATGGTTGCTGGAAGCGGACAGCAGATAAATATAAAATCCTTTATTAATAAAATTACTGTAAAAGAAAATTATGAAAATATTGATAACAAGAATGTTTTAATGAACTCTTCTGTATTTACAAACGAAAAGAGAAACTGTGATTGTTGTTTAATATTTTAAATATAAAAAAATTTGTTCCTTTAGAGTTGAGAATAATGAAATTATAATTTTATGTATTTTAATTTAATAAAAATTTTAAAATTTATTTTAAATTTTTTTTTATATTTTAATTTTATCATTTCGAAAAAAATTTAATAATTACTCATTAAATACAAATTTTAAATTTATTCCCTGGGTTGTAAAGTTAGTTATATCTTTTAAATAATAAATTTATAAAAGTGTATTATTATTATATTTAAGAATATTTCACATATAATTTTGCTGGTGATTAGGGTTAATTTCTATAAGTTTGAAACTAATTCAAGATTTAATAAGGAAGGCCCTAGTTTGATTTTTAAATTTTGATTGATAGGGAAAAAATTCTCGACATAAAGCCTAAATTTTTTAATTTTAAAAATATTACCATGTTCCACCAGCACTAAGATTGTCTTTATTTCCATCCTTAATATACCAATTTTTTGATTCATTATCATAATAAATTATACAATGTTCCCTACTAATTCCAGTATCATTTAGAACAATATCACATTCATTTTTCCTTCCAATTTTAATTAGTCCTTTTTCCTTTTTGAATTCTCTAAAAGATTTTTAAATAAAGAATTAAATTTCGAAAAATTACGCTTTTTCATTGTTATTCCCTTGTCCATAAAATAAGGTCAATTTTTTAGTGCTTTTTGTTAAATGATATATACTTAAAATCAACAGAGGCTCTGAAATTATAATCAAATATTGAAAAAAGATTATTATCTCCTTGTAAACACTAAATCCATTTTATCAATCTAATAAATACATATGGATAATCAAGTAATATAAATATCAAGTATTTTTCTTTATTTTCATCAACTGTTTTTATATAGTATTTTCCAGTGTCTCGTCTAAAATAAATTACAAAAATTGTAGGTTCAATTATTCCTGGGAAATAATTAGGATCCAAATTTAGAATGTAATCATTGATATATTTTTGCTAAAAATTTTATTTTTTTAACATTACATTTTTTTTATCATCATTACCAAAAAAAGCGATACCATCATTTTTATTTGTAAGTCCTCCTTCTAAGCCTTTTGCTGTAATTTTCAATTTTTTTCCATTAAACATATTTCCTTGGATTTCCTATTTAAAGAAAATTATTACTTCTAAAAAAATAATTTTATTTTCTTTTTCTTCTTTATCTGTAATAGTAACTCCTCTCTGTATTAACTCAATAGGTATATTTTCAACCATATCAGAGTCTTCTATATTCATCTTGGCTGTTTTACTATCAACCATTTAAAAAAATATTTATTTTTATTAATTTCATAAGATATAATATATTAAAAATTTCTTTAAATTGAAGAATTGTATCTCTCTTTTTATTTTTTCTAATTATATTGATAAATTTCTAAAATAAGAAAATTCAATATATTATTGATGATTTATTTATAAAACAAGGTTCAACATAAAATTTTTCAATTTCTCTTTAATTAGATATAAAATATATTTATTAAAACTTTGATTTCATAAAAAATACATTGATGGACACTAAATTTTTCAAAAATTAAAATTATTCAAATTTGGATATAATTTAATTTATTTAAAATAAAGAAATTTCAAACTAATAATATTAAAAGAAAATGTTATTCTTTTATAAATAATGAAAGTAACCATTCTATGGAATATAAACTCAATAAAATAAGGATAACTTCTTATCAAGTTATTCTATATTTTACTCAAACTTAAATGATATTTTAATAAGTATTTAAAAATAAAATATTTTAAATGCAGAATAAAATAATGAATCAATCAAAATTATTAATAAAATCAGACATATATTTTTTCTCAAAATTTGAGACTTCATTTTTTCGAAATTTATCAAAATAATTTTTTGAATTGTCAAAATTTTTTTCTTCCTTTTTTTCAAATTTCAACATTTTATAAAGAAATTTGATTGAAAATTCAATTAAATCCAGAATTTGAATCATGTTTAATTTCAATATATTGTGATTATTTTCCAAATCTATTTTATTATTTTTCAATAAAAAATAGATTAAATCTTTAATTTTATCCATAGAAGTTAATAGATCTATTAGCATTTCTTTTTTTTTTGATAAAAATTCTTTTGTAATATAATTTTTTTCATCATTAAGAAATTCAGGATTTAAAATTATATCGCTTTCATTTTTAAAAGCATATTCACATTCCCTGTTAAAATGCTTTTTAATGGTTTTTTCTATTGATTTATTCAACGTTAAGAAAGGTTTTATACATGAAGGGAAAAATAAATTATCATAAAAATTTTTATCAGCGGGTACGTTATTTAGATTGCCGATAATCTGTTGAGAATTCTCGGAAAATTTTTTAAACTTAATTATAGCAATGCTATTTTTAATTATAAAATTCAAAGCCTCAAGTAAATATTCTAAAATTTTATTTGTAAAATGAGAGTATTCTAATCCAAAAATCTTTTTTGATGATTGATTATTTAAAAAAAAAAATTTAGATTTAATCTTTTTTTCTTCGACCAAATTTCTTTCATATATCATGAAATCCAAAAATAATTCTAATAATTTAATAATTCTTATGTTTAAAAATAGATCTTCATATGTAAGAATTGGATATTTTCTAAAATTTAAACAACTAATTAGTTTTTGAATATTTTCAGTAAAGGTTATATCATCAATATAGTTTTTTATAATTTTATTAAATCCGAATAAAATTAAAAGATAATAGCTTTTTGATGAAAATGAATATTCATACAAAAATTTTTTCGATGAAATATATTTAATAATATTGATCAAATTTCTTATATAATTTTTTTTCATCCCGAAACAAACGTTTTTCTTCGAATATTCATTTTTAAATAATCCATTTTCTTTAAAAGAAAATTTATAATCATCAATATCATTTTTATGAGAAGAAGCTAATTTAGTATTTAAAGAAATATCCAAATTTTGAGTGAAAACAGCATTTTTATCATCATTATTTTTATCAATTTTAAATGAATTATCAATTGGTAAAAAATTTTTAATTAATTTTGAGTCTAAATGGTAAATATTTTTATTTTGATTTGATATATCTTTTGAAAAATGTTCGAAATCTGTTATTGATTTTTCCAAATATTGAATTTGCATTAATTCTTGATTTTCTTGTTCCATATTATTTAATTCATTTTGGATTTGTGATTCTTCATTTAATAAATTAAATATTTTTGACCTTTCCGAATCAACATTTTCATTAATAACCAATTTATAACTTCCGTTTTTTTCTTTATCTTGATTATTTTTAATAAGACAAAATTTATTATTAATAATTCTTAAAATTAATTTTTCGTTTATTTGTTTAAATAATTTTTCTTCTTTTTCTTTTTTAAAATAATAATCATTTGTAAATCCTTTTGAAAAATTTAAGTAATCTGATTTGATTATTTTATCACGAAATAAATTAAGATAATTATCAAGAAACGCTTTTATTCTATTTACAAGATAATTTATATAAATAGAGAAAGATGAAAATAAACAGTCTAATTTTTCTTTTAAAATTTTATCTTTTAAATTCATTCTCTTAATTCTATCTTCAAAGTTTAAGAATAATATTTCTCCACAAAATTGAAAAATATTATATCCTATAGTTAAATTTCCATGAGATAGATCTTTAAAATTAAAATCATTCAAAAAATTTCCAATTGTTATTTGACATAAATTAATAAATTCCACAAGGAACCTATAATCATTGATTTTCGTACAATTCAAAATTTCAGGGAAATTTATAGAATTATAGATATAAAAAAAGAAATTAGTAATTGTGAAGCAGTAGTTATCACTATTAATCGTTAAAATTTTTTTATTTTTTCTAATAAATTCCAGTGATACTCCTCGATAAATAATTTCTTCTAAATCTTTTATTATATTAATAAAAAATCTTAACTCTATATTTCTATCTGAACTAGGACTAATAAACAAATATTCTTTAAAAAATATATAAAATATATCATCCAAGCTCTTTGGATTTTTCGGTAATTTTTTTATCAATTCAAAAATTCGATCTTCTGAAAAAAACAAAATTGTGTTTAATAAATTGATATCCTCTTGTTTATTTTTACCATTTAAAATTGTTTCTCTTTTACTTTCCGAAATTTTTTGTTCTATAAAATATCTTTGTAATTTAAAGATTTTTGTAGCTTCTATAATAAAATTTAAATTTTCTCTTATATTCTCATTATCGATTGTATAAGATTTATCTTCACTTTTGGAAATAATTTTTGAAAAGATACTATGATTTAGTTTATGATTTTGAAAATATAAATTATAAAAAAATCCATAAAATATCAATTTTAAAATATTAATTAAAAAATTATTATTCCTCATATTTAATAGCTCATTCTTTATGATAGAAGGATTGATAAAAAGAAAATTCATAAAAGCCCTAAAAGGTATTTGAGTTATCCCGTCTAATAATTCACCATTTGCAATATTTATATTGCTGCTTATCTTTGAGTTATAAGATAGCATTTTTCTTAGAGCAGAAGAAAAAAAGCTAGATTGAATGTTAAATTTTTCATTAAAGATATTTATTGAAATTATTTGATATTTTGAAAAGATTCCACAGATTTTTGTAAATAAGTCTGTTACGCTCTTAAGAAAAGGAAATGAGATTGTCTGGCTAAGACTACCTGTATTTCCTTTATTTTCAAGGATCAAACTATGAATTAAACTATTTAATATTGGTAAAAAATTGTTTTTAATTGAAATATAAAACTCATGGTTTGAAAAATATTCTTGAATAACTATTTCATCCTCAAGGAATTCAAAAGGAATTTCTATGATCATTCCATCTTCTTCAATAATTGTATTTTTATTCATTTTATTTTTTATTATTTCCTCACTTTTTTCAATGCAATTAATTAATATATTGATCATTATTTGCTTATAATTAATAGCAATATTAAGTTTTGGTTGTAACATGTTCTTAATATCTTCTAAAATTTTTGGATTTTCGATAAAAATAAAGGTTTTTTCATTGGAAATTTTATGTAAATTAATTAAAAGAAAATGTAGAGTCGGAAATATTTCATTTTTTAAAAATTCAGCATCCTCATAATTTTTAACATTTTCCAAAGTATTATTTACTGATATTTTATTTTTATTATCTATATTAGAATTATTAATAGGCTGTCTGACATCATGTAAAAGAATTTGTTCATAAATATAATTTAACTGATTATTTAAATTTTTTATAGGTTCCGTAAGATTTATGTTTTTTCTAGAATAATTTAGAATAATTTTTATTGAAATAGCTATATTGATCCCTTTGATAAATACAGAAGATGTTGAAAAATCCAAAATTTCTTTAAATTTTTTAACACAGAGTTCAATATTTTCGTTATTTTTAAAACAATTTGAGAATTCAATATATGAAAATGCTATACATAAAAATGATATAGTATTTAATTTTCCTACATTTGATTCCAAAATGTTGTCATTATATACTTTATCTTTATTTAAGAAATCGCTAACTTGTGAAACGAACTTACTTAAAATTATTTTTTTATTTTTTTCTTCAGGGTATACTGACAACATTTTTCGTATGAGCCTTGTAATTCTGAAAATAAATTCTAAATGGTTCTTGAAAAGTGTGGAAGATTGAAAAAAATCAATATCATTTTCATGTTGATTCTCATTATATTCAATCAGAAAATTTGTTTTCGATTCTTCTTCTTCTTTTTTATAATCATCAATGTGAGTTTCAGATTCTGCATTTTGAAAAAGAGTATCAATTATTTTATAAATATTTTTGTTTTGTTTTAAACAAGTACTTTCTTTAAATCTTCTATGTTTCGAATTCAATATATTAAATAATTTAAAAATGAATTTAATAATATTTATAGGTTCAATTTTCCAATATTTTTCAATCAGAATTAGAGACTTCAAATCCGAAATTAAATATTCATTTAAAAGGTTAGATGGCTTATTATAATTTATTTTGTTTTTTAGTTCAGGGTTGTTTAAATTTCTGATTATATTTTCCAAATCATAATATGAAAAAATATTAAATGTATTCAATTTTTCAATTTTATTATGATAATCAGGATGATGAATATTTTTGTCTAATAATTCTTCCATATAGGTTAATTGAGAATATTTCAAATTTATATCGAAAAAAATTAAAATGAAATGATTAAAATATCTTCTATAAATATCCAATATAGGTTCATTGTGTATAAATTTTTTTAAATCATAGCTCAGTATATTTGTATCAATAATTTGATTTGTCATTATTATAAAAATTTTATACAAGGCTACTTTCATATTCTTATATAATATATCTTTATTTACGACATTTTCATATATGATATTCTTAATTAAATTATTAAAGTTTAACTTCATGTTTTTCAAAAATTCCTTTGAACTCTGATTTTGATTTTCTTCTTTTCCTACTTTCTGTCTGTTTATATGTTTTTTTTGATTATTAATTAATGCCTCTTCAAATTCAAAGTTTGGATTATGGTCATGATTTAAACCTATTATTAAATAATCATTAAATATTTTTCTTATTGTTTGAAAAATTGTTTGAATTAAATCAATATCAGTTATTTCAAAATTTCTACCTCGATCTAACCTTAATAAAGTTTCACATATGATTTTTAATAAAGACAAATATTCAAAATTTTGGCTTAATTTGTTTTTATCAAAATTTTTGAAATTTATTTCTGAAAAATCAAGCCCATATATTTTTATAAGAATAAAATATGATAAAATCATTAAAAACTGGTTGAATTGAAATTTGAAAGAAGCCAATTCATTTAACAACTTTTTTAATAATTCTTCAAAAAATTTAATATTTATATTATTAATACTTCCTTGAATTTTTTGTTTTAATTTATCTATAATTTGATATTGGATGTAAATTAAGTTTTCAATAATATTAATAAAAATTCCAAGTCGATTTATCAAGAAATCAGAAAATATTTCAAAGTAAGAATATTCTATTGATGAATTCCTTGAGTTAAATGTATTAAACTTATACATATCTAAATCCAAAAAAATCTTTTTAATGAAAAAGAAAAATAATTCTTTAATAGTTTGCAAAAGGAAATTAATAATATTCAACTTTTCATTATTCCTCTCAAGATTTATTGAAATGATCATATCAGATATCTTTATGAAGGACTTTATAATGTTTTCGCTCATTATTAGCTTATCAATACATATTTTCATCTTCTCTTCTTCCAAAAATTTAATATTTTCTTTTTCTTTAAAATCCTGATCTTCATTATCTAAAAAAAATATATTAATAAAATCTATCATTTTATCCTTATAAAAACTCAACAATTTTTTTAAAGAAAGCTCTAAATCTAATTCAAAGTCTAATTTATTATATTGATCTAAATAAAATATAAATTCAGAAGAATCCATTATGACTTCATTAATTTTATTCTTTTCAAAATTTACCATATCTTCATTAATTATATTAAATTCGGAAATCAATTTTTGACAGTATAAAAAAATACTAGATGAAGTCTCGGAGAGAATTTCCCTATGATTCTCTTGTAAATTTAAAAGTTTGGAATATTTATCGTTATTAAATAAAACCAAAATATTTTTTAGAAATTCTTCCTCTTTTTCTTTATATAAATTTGTTGAATGAAAAAATTCATGAATATTATGATTTTTCATTAAACTATTTTTTTTTAAAAGATTACTTTTTAAATTATTAATTGGCATTTTTCCTTTTATATTTGTTGAGGAAATTGACTTATCAGATGATAAAACTGAAGAATTATCAGAATTTCCATAATTATTTGCATTATGCTTAAATTGCTTTATATTAAAAAAATTGGAACTTTTATCATTCTTTAATTTATCATTATTTGTTTGATTTACGTGATTTGGTAGGTTTTTTTGATTGGTTCTTGAGGTAACATAATTTCTAAGATTTCGTAAATTTATATTGTTATTGATTGAATCATAAAAACTGTCATTATTTAAATTACTTTTTATCTTCGAAATTGAGTTTGTTGTTATTTTTTTCGATTTATGATTATTAACTAAATTTGTGAGATTGTAGGAATCATAATCACTGGGGCTCTCAGATATTGTATCCAGTAAAATTTGATTATGTTTTTTTGATTCATTTTTGGTATCTTTGAAATCAATTATTTTATTAATGTTATTTTTTTGAACCTCATCTAAATGCATCTCAGATTCTTCATCTCTTTCACAATATATGATTCTAGGCCTTTTTTTTGAAATAATATTTAAGAGGGGAAATGAATATTCTTCCTTTTCTTTTTTTATTAGATCATTTTTGCTTATTAAGTAATCATAATGTTTTTGAGTTTTTTTTATAAATTTTTTTTTCAAGTTTGATTTTTTATTAATATCAATATATTTTTTTAAATATTCTTTTCTTTTCTGTTTTTTTTCAAAATATACTTTCCTAATTTGGTCTTCAAATTCAGGATATTTTGTTTGATTAACCTTTTGCTTTTTCTTTATTTGCTCTTTCAAATTTATATCATAAGGAATAGAGCTCAAACTTTTTTTTTTAAACTCTAATTTTTTGAAATTTAAACTCTCATTTTTAAGTAAATCAAATCTTGATAAACTCTTTAAGTCAAAGTTGAAATTTTTTATCAACAATCGATTTTCAAAACTTTTCTGATAATCAGGTATATTTAATTTCTTTTTCTCTTTCTTTTCAGGAAAATATTGATTAATTGGTTTCAGAATAGAATGTTCATCATTATTCTCAACTTTATATTCTTTTTGATTATTACAAATAGATGAAATATTATTTCCAATTTCATCTTTGAATAAAGAATTTTCACAATCGGAATTCTTTGAAATAATATTTTTATAAATATCTTCTTGAAATTTTTTATTTTTATTTATTCTAGATTGATTTTCTAAATTTTTATTAGCTTTAAGAGATTCATTTTTCACAACTAGAAATTTCTTTTCTGATTTTATTTCTTTACATAAACTCTCTATATAATCGAGATCTTTTTTTAAAGTTAAAATAGATTTATTCTGATTATTTTCATTATGAGAGATATTTGTAAAATTGTCTTTAAATGTAGACATTTCAGTATCATTCTTGGGTAAATCATTTATATTGTATTCTTCTGATTGATTTGTTAAAATTTTTAAATCAACATTAAATTTATGGAATTTATTTTTATATTTTTCATCATCTGATAAAATACTTTCGTTTTCAGATACAAATACATTTTTAAAATTATCAGAATAATATCCATTCTGCTTTTCTTCAAATACTTGATATTTGATTTCACTTTCAAAAATGCTATCAAATATATTTAGCTTTTTCGGAGTTAAATCCGTAGTTTCGATATTTATGATTGATTCATCTTGAAAACTCCCATTTTTTAAATTATTTTGTAATTCAATTCTCTCATTAACACTATGACATTTTAATTTTGAATCTTTCAAATTTTCTTTGTTAATTAGATTTCTTTTATTTTTTTTACATTTAATTTTAAAGCTTGAATCGCTACTACTTTTATCATTTAAATCGTTTTCAGAAAACACATCAGTGAAGCCATTTGAGTGAATGACTGATGAATCGCATAGAGAATTATTCACTTCTAATTCTTCGATTTTACATTCTTCATTTTTTTCAACCCCCATTTGTTTATTTATATTATTCTTCTTTTTAGTATCAGAAAGTACCATTTTCTTAATTTTTTTTGTATTATCACTGATTTGCTCAATTTTTTCGTTCAAAAAATTTTTTAAATTTGCTTTGTGACAGTGAAATATATATCTTTCATTTCTATAGAAATTATTAAATTTATGCAATTTTCCATCAGTTCCTTTTTGCAAAATATTATCCAGATTTTTTTCTATTTCTAAATATAGAGATTCATTTTCAGAAAAAATCTTTTCAACTAGATTCTACAAATATATTATTTTTTATCTGATTTTAGACAAAAATTAATTAAAATAAAATTTTACTTTAATTTCTTCACTATAAGGTTTTCCATCTTGAATACAGGGCATAGAATTACAACTACTTAAAATTGGAAGTTTGGAAAAAAATTTGTAAATTTCAATTCCATTTTTCTCATTAAAATTTAAGGAGATATAGCCCCATAATCCGTTGAATAATTTGGGATTTTGACAAATTGTTGAGTAAACTTTTTCTTTTTCAGTTTTGGTAAACTCTCTCTTAATTTTTCCTTTCGGATTAAAATAATAAAAAAATAAATTTGGATATCTTTTTCTGTTTTTAAAAGAAAAATATCTAAGTTTATCCCATTTTTGTATATTCACTAAATCGAATTGATTTTCATATAGATCATTTGAATTATTGATTAGATTATCCATATTTTATAATTTAATAATTGGCAAATTTATTCCATATACTATAAAATATCAGATTTAAATAAATTTTTTTAATTTTTATTTTTGATTTTAATTAAAATTTTAATAAAAATTATTAAAAATCATTTTTTTATGATCGAAAAGACAAAAAGGATTGAAATTTCAAATTTAAATCAATTTGTGTATTTTACAAAAATCTATTATTTAATGTATCAGAGTTAATCAATAGGTATTTAATGTGTTTTACGCATTTTAATATGATTACACTTAAAATATTATATCATGAGTTTTGTGAATAATTGTATTGCTTTCAATGGGACATTTTTGAGACTTTTAAATTTATTAACTTCTTGTTTAAATCTATAATTGATTTTAGTTAAATTAATATTAACTAATTATTAGTTAAAAGGTCAAATGGGAACATATTGATTTCCCATCATAAGTATATATAATTAAAATTTTACAATAATAAGAAAATCAAGAAAAAATTACATATTAAAAGTATATTTATTCTGATTTCATTTGCAGTTATTCTGTTTTTATGATTTTTTTTAAATAAAATTAGCACAAATAAACGAGTATACATTAATCTCAGAGCCAAATTATTTTGACTGTTCATATTTAAATTATTTTATAATTTAAAATATTTTTTTCCCTCTTTTTATATAAAAACTTTTTATTTTTTACCAGGTTCAATATAGGTCTTTTCAAATAACTATTTTAAGATACTGAGGATAATGCTTTTTGAACCGTGTTCATATGGTTTATTTCATTTTGTATTAAAACTAAGTTAATCAAAATGAAAACAATGATTCAAAAATTATAAAAATTTAATTATTAATCAATTAGGACAGAATCAATAATAGGATCTTAATTCACAACTTGTCTTAAATAGCGTTTCTTAAATTATTATTTCTAAGTCCCCATTCCATATATCAATGTTTGTTCATTAAAATTTTTATATTCAAATTTATTTTTAAATTATCTTATTTAGTTGTAATTCTCTAAATAAATAAAAAATTGCAATAATGATATCTCAAATACAAAATATATTCATATATTTGACAGATAAATGTTAAATAAATTATTAAAAAATATTTTAATTTTTCATATGATAAAAAATTTTAATTTATTTTTTATAAATTTTAATTTTTTATTTATTAGAAATAAAAGTTTTGAAATATAAATTAGTTTTATTTATATTTATTTTATGTAATCTATTTTTATCAATTTGGGGATTGGGGATTGGGGATTGGGGATTGGGGATTGGGGATTGGGGATTGGGGGTTGGGCCCAATTCCCAATTCCCAATTCCCAATCCCCCACACCCAC
>Ga0194116_10005081_pt1 | contig 14642 bp, 12 predicted proteins | sample TA2MahsurfametaG_4_FD_148617 | JGI IMG/M metagenome (GOLD analysis project Ga0194116, IMG submission 148617) | Freshwater microbial communities from Lake Tanganyika, Tanzania - TA2015008 Mahale S9 surface | ecosystem: Environmental > Aquatic > Freshwater > Lake | place: Tanzania: Lake...
GAACGAAGTAGGTCAAATTGACCAAGACGTTAAGGCTGCTCACTCATCAGGACATGGTTCTTCTACCGGACATTGGTCTAGCACCTATGGTTCGTTGAAGCAAATTGAATTAAATGAGCTATTCAATAATGAATCTGAAGTTCTCAATAAACTCAGTGATTTGGCTGCCAATGGGACAGAAGTAAAAGCTGCCCACACATCAGGTCATAGCTCATCAAATGGGCACTGGTCAAGCGTCTATGGGTCATTGAAGCAAATTGAATTAAATGAGCTATTCAATAATGAATCTGAAGTTCTCAATAAACTCAGTGATTTGGCTGCCAATGGGACAGAAGTAAAAGCTGCCCACACATCAGGTCATAACTCATCAAATGGGCACTGGTCAAGCGTCTATGGTCAACTTGATGGATCTGCTTCTGAATTTGTTCAAGAATCAGATGTTTTAAATCAAATTATTGAAGACCTGTATGAAAATGATAAAGTAATAAAAGCAGCTCATACGTCAGGTCATAGTTCATCAAACGGCCATTGGTCCAGTGTATATGGTCAGCTTGAACTAATAGAGGAGAATATTGAATTAAGTGAATCAGAAGTATTAGAGCGTATTAATAATGACGTAAACAACTCTGACTCAATTAAAGCTGCGCACACTTCCGGGCATAATTCATCAAATGGACATTGGTCAAGTGTATATGGTCAGCTGAAGTAGGTAAAGTTGTAATTTTTCATTTTTCAAAGGGGGAACATACCCCCTTTTTTTATTACAAATCCATAGTAAAGAATTACATAATGCATGCAATAAATGAATTTGTTGTCAAAATAGCATCTAGATGTAATCTAAATTGCGATTACTGTTATGAGTATAACATGGGTGACGATAGCTGGAAAAAGCAATCAAAATATATGTCGCTAGAAATTGCTAAGCAGTTAAAATGCAGGATTGTTGAACATTTGCAAGCCCATAATGAAATAGATCAGATATTTATTAGTTTTCATGGTGGTGAACCCCTATCAGTTGGAGCTGAAAGACTACAAAATTATTGTGATGTTTTTAAAGAAATATGCAAAGAAGTCCCTGTGAGGTTGTCATTTTCTACTCAAACAAACGGGGTGTTCCTTGATGAAAAAATGATTAATACATTAAAGAAAAATAGAGTATTTGTTGGGGTTAGCGTTGACGGCCCTAAAGAGTATAATGATTTGCACCGCGTTGATCATAAGGGAAAATCAACATTTAATGATACTCAAAAAGGAATTAACAAAATAAATGAACTTGCTGAGGAATATTTTAATTCTGTTTTTGCAGTAATTGACCTTCGAATTCCTCCACTTGAGGTTTTTGACTATTTTGGTTCCATAGGTGTTGAGAATTGTGACTTTTTATTGCCTCATCATAACTGGGATTTACTACCTCCAAGATACGGCAAAAGCAACACAGCATACGGGGAATGGCTCTACGAGATATGGTCGGCGTGGATCGGAGGTAGGAATAAACACTTGAATATTAGATTTTTTGAAAGTATAGTTAGGAATTTTCTTGGGGCAGAATCACTTTATGAGGCAATGACTGATGCTCCGGCATCTCTTATCACGATTAATTCTGATGGTGATTATGAAGGTGTCGACACGCTTAAAAGTACTGGAAATAGTTCACAAGTTTTAGGTTACAATGTTCTGAATCATTCATTAAATGAAGTACTTGAACACCAAGCAGTACAACAAAGACAAATTGGTATAAAGGCGTTATGTGATAAATGTTTAACTTGCGAGCATCTGAAGAGATGTTACGGAGGTTATTATCCGCACCGATTTAAGAAATCCAATGGTTTCCAAAATGAAAGCGTTTATTGTGAGGATTTATTCTATTTAATATCTCGTATGAGAGATGATTTAATAAAATACAAAAAGGTTCCAAATAATGTATAATTTCTCAATTATTGAAGCAGAAAAACTTAAGTCTGAGACAGGAAAAGTTTTTAAAATCAAATTTCTTCATCTCTTAAAAGAATTTAAAAGAATTCCAGAAATAAAAGAGTTAGACATTAAGAATATAGATGAGCTTTTACAAGTTATAAAAAGTTCCGACCTTGTTTTGAATTATCTTTTCAGATTTACCTTATTTCAAGGCAAACATATTTTAAATAGATATTTAGGGTACTCTGATAATTTAAATGATAATTATCTACTGGATATTAATTTAGATGACAATAAACCCAACAGGCTATGTCAGCTTTGGATTAATAAAGTAATATCCTTATTGCCCTCAATAACTAAAAACCCCAAATCTATTGAAGCTTCATTCATTATTGAAAATCTGGGAAGAAATTATTCAATTGAGCTTTCTCTATTTCAAAAAATTGAATTTCAAGTTAATATTAAAGACAACTATCAGCTCACATTTTCCCAAAACCATATTAAACTGCATCAGATTTCAGGAAAATACGCTGCATCATTCCATTGGGATTTTGAATCAGACTCCAACGATATAAGGGTTTATCCTAAACCTTACTTTCAATTTGAGCATCACTACTATTGTTTACCGTTCTCTAATTATTCCTCGATTGTTGGGTATTTTGTTGAAACCGCTGTAATTAGGTCTAAAAATTTCGCTCATGATTTTTCAATTCAACTTTATGATGCTTTCTCTTTATTAAAAAGACTTGGCTTTAGTGAGATTTTTGATTACTTCAATGCGATTTTACCATTTTATACTTATAAAAGTTATCATAATAGCTCAAGTCCAGAAGAACTTTCAGGATTGATTCTCGTTCCTTCTACAAATGAACATTTTCAAAATGGGGTTGAAATAATGGCTGAATGTATTTTACACGAGGCATTGCATAATACGCTGTACCATTTGGAGGAATCAACGAGATTTTATTTAGATAAAAGTTATCTAGATGAAATTTATTTGTCCCCATGGAGGAGAGAACCAAGACCAATAAGAATGATTCTTCATGGCTGTTATGTCTTTGCTCCAATTGCCTTTTTTTGGTTGAAACTCTTGAGAGAAAACAAGAGTGATAAAAACATGCTTTTCCATGCAATTCTAAGGTTGCACCAAGTAGAATTTGGTTTAGATATTTTGAAAAAATATGCTCGATTTGATACAGTCGGACTCATGGTTTTAAATTCTTTAGATAATATGACCTCACAAATAAGAGCAGACTTAAAGGACTTTGATATTATTGAGATTGAAAAATCCGTGGTAGAAGGATTAAACAATCATAAAGAACAATTTAATTATAAATACTAATAATTAAAAAATTGAATCGTTCCATTCATCAAATTAGAAAAAAATTAGTAGCTAAGCAGTTACTCAAAATCGACATCAATACAAGTGAACTTGCCCTTTTAACAAATCATATTAAAAACAGGTCTGCAAAAAGCGATCACCTTGAAATTGAATTAATTTTAGACATTATTTTAATACAGCTTTGCGGAATGAAATCCAGCAAAGTTGATGTCATTCGTTTATTCTCAGATAAAAAAGACAAATATGATTTAATGAGCTTTCTCTATGATGTTCTTTTACTTGATAAGGATTCAAATGCAGAATTAAATACGCAAGTAATTGAAAATGAAACAATTTACTATTTTAAAATAAATTCTAAAAATAACTATATTTTTTGGAATATTTTACTTCCTGGTATATATATATTTCACAATTTAGGGGAAAGCAATCTGAGATTTCTAACTTTTATTTCGTACCAAAAACACAAGTATATATTCAAAAATTATGATTTCATATCAAATAAAGTTGAACATCTAAAGGATATCTCTCTATACAGTTCAATTTCAAATAAATTCTTACCTGCGGAAGAGTATATTTCAGATTTTTTAGTATTGCAAGTAATTGAAGGTCATAATTTTATGGAACAAAATCATTCCGTTTTGGAAGCAAAATCACATCACTTAGATCAACATTTATTATGCCTTAAGGATCGATCTCTTTTAGTTAAAGAACTTTATAAGACCATAAAAAATAAAAACGAATTATCTGATTGTATTAAAGCCGAGATTCTTTTAGGTTTGGCAGGGAAGAAAGTATCGAGGTTAACGATTCCCAAAATTCTTGCGGATGATTTGCATTGGCTTTGGAATAGATTTAGTGGCTTGTGTTGTGCATCTAGTTTTTTGGTTAAAACGAAAAATGAAGGTATTGGCAATTTCTCTAATACTCCACAAGGATTTGTTTCATACGCGGTTGATAAGAATATCCGGAGCCGCGATTTATTTTTTATATACATTGCTGAAAATCAAAACAAAGCTATCGAATGTGCTAGATTAGATGCAAAGGATGAGGCAGGAGAGTTACTTGGTATACCCAATTGTTGTGTGGATTTCTACAAAAAATCAAAAAAAACTGGACAGCATATTAATCCATTTTTAATTTCCGCTGAATCGAAACAGTCATTTACGCTTGCATGGCAATTGAATTTTTATGCAATGTACCAAGGGACAGGATTACTTTGGCACTTCCCGTGCTCTCAAAATTGTTCTGAAACCATCCGTGTGGTAAATGATCGCTATCATTTTTTGTATAACATTGACCTAAATTTTGCTGAAAAATTAAAGTTAGCGCAAATGCATCCTGCATATTTTAAAAATGGTGAATATCGGATTATAGCAGATGATGTAACAAATGATAATTATTATAAACTAAATTGGAAATGAGATCAGTTCTCTATCTTTTCAATGGAACTGGTTGGGGCGATCACTTTTTAGCGATTCCATTTATAAGACATCATATTGCTAAGTATGGTAATGATAGTTTACTCGTTATAACTTACAAAAATCATATCGAAGGTTTATTTAATAATATAAATTCATCTTATATTGGTCTTGATAATCCTAAATTCTGCTTCCCTTTGATTGAAAAGAGAATTCAACAATTTGGTGCAGATCGAATAATCTGTTTTAATGCCTTTAATGGCTTTGATTTTGATTGTCACATTCAACGGTTATATCCCAAGCTCCAATATTTTGGTACATACACGAAAGAAGGACATTCTATTCGTCATTCCTATAAAGACTATGCCCACACTAGGGATCAATACTTTTTGTTGCCTGGAGAGGACCTTAACTATACCCTTAAAGATAGACAACTCACTTTTGGGGAAGAGGAACAATTTCAATTTAAAGAAAATTTTAAATCAATTATTGATGATTATCATCCAGATAATACAATAATCATTCATTTAGACACTGAACAAAGAAAATTATGGGATGCAAAGTCTTGGTACCTCACGTTTCGTAAGCTTTTAGATAAAAAACTGAAAATAGTTTTAATTGGTTCAAACTTAGAAATGATGTATACCTATAAAAAGTTTTTGCCCGAACTTTTTTGTGTGGAAGATTCAAATATCCGAAAAGTCATTTGGCTACTAAAATCTTACAATTTCTTTATCGGCATAGATTCTATATTTGCCCATGTCGCAGATGCATATAATAAAATCGGAATTATTTTATTTAGTGACTACCCGCAACATGAATGGGAACCAGTTTCAGATAATTTATCGCTGTTAACCCCGCCGCATGGTAAAATGACAAGGGACATACCTTATCTTTCTATGAGCGAATTATTGGACGTTAAATTTTAATAATATGAAAATAGGTTGGTATACAGATGCAGTTTTAAATCCTCCTTCAGATCTTTTTGTGATCGAACCAATTAGACTTTCCGTACAAGAGAAAAATCTTGGCAATTACAAACATTGTCCAGCATTCAGTCAATACGTGAATCAAACATTTGTTATTAACTCGCCATTTGATCTAGAATTAAGTTTTAGTGAAAATAAGGTAAGGGTAGTTAAATCTTCACTTGATAAATCGGAATATGAAAAAAATTTAACAGTAGACATCGGGCAATATCCTATTATTCAAATGGAACTTCATATTGGTGTAGTTGCAGATGCTCCTTGTTCAATTGAGTTATTTGGACCATTTTTTAGTCCTTTTCAACAGGATTTGCCATATAGAGTAATTCCAGGCTCATACGATATCTTCAGTTGGCAACGCTTTTTGAATTTTGCGTTCGAATGGACTGATTTCGAAAAAAATATCACTATAAAAAGAGGTCAGCCATTACTTTATATGCGATTTAGAAGTAAGAATATCAATGAGAAATTTCAAATGTTGCGCATTGAAATGACCGATGAATTACTCGCAGCGGTGAAAAGATGTCAGTCATCTAAATTATTTGTAAAAGGAAAAAGCTGGAATCTCATGCCGATTAATAAAATTTTAAGATTCAATAAAAAATTTATTCCGTGATAAATAAACAATCATTAACAGAGCTTTTTCTACAATTATTAAAGAGGAATATTATTCCCCTAAGTATTTTACCTGAAATAGGATTATTTATTACAAACAGAAAAGAGTTTCTACGACTCACCATTCGAAGCGAAGACTTAGCAGAATTTGAATCATTATTTACAACAAATAAAATATCTTTTGCGACTAGAAAAATCTATAGTATTTTCCGGGGTAACACTTGGTATGATATAAAATTCGAAGGTCAAATTAAAGAATCGGACAAAAAACATATTCATGATATTCGTTTTTTAGTTTGCTGCACTTTAAGCAATAATGATCCAAATACAGTTCTAATTGCTGAGGAGGAGGGCCGTATAGATTATGCAGGAATTTTATTGGGATATCCGAAATGTTGTATTGATGCAATTGATGAGCTAAATAATAGTGGGTTAAAATGGCCTTTGCTACTTACCCAAAAAACGAAAGGAAATCCAAGCAGTTATGCAAACAGATTAGCTTCTGTCTGGGGAGGCACTAGTTTTACCGGTGAGTTGTTTCCTTGCTCTCTAAATTGCAAAAATGCGGAATTACTTGGGAAAAACGCGGAGGCAGCTCTTTGGGAACTTGGTCTTAATCGTCTCGCGCGAGAGATTCAATATATTTCACAAAAGCCTGTTCTAGTTAATAAGGAAAATGGTGATGTACAAGTGTTGGATGCAAATACATTTAAAGCCATTAATTTAGAAAAACATATCCCAGTTTTTTTCTCTTGATATATATAAGATATGAGGTCAATAAATAAAAATATCTTCACGAAAAGATTTGAACTGTTTGTTTCCGCTCCAGAAAAAATGTACGAATTTGATCCATATGCACTCAATCTCATTAAGAACATTACCAAAAACAAAAAAGTTAAAGAAAATATTTTATTCTTCAAGGATATTGAAAATGCATTTCACGATATTCAGATGATTCAAGAGTGGATTCATTTTACAATTGTTAAGTTTCAATCATACACGAATAACAAAGGCATTTATTTTAATTTTAATCAGAAACACATTTCTCCTAAATTATTTTTGGAGTTCTTGGAATCTCAGCTTTATGAAAATGGCCTAATCAAGAGAAGAAAAATAAGAGTCGTGAAAAAATTGCTTACAATTGATCAATTAATGAAGCAATTTTTAATAGGCGAGCCATTTTTAGATGTACCTGGAGTAGATGCAACTCGTGAAATTAATGGTCTTAAAACCAAAATTAAACATTCTGCCTTTCCACATTTATTACAATTTCATTACCTCCATTACTGTTCGAAAAAATACTTAAGTTTATCTGTAGTGGAACTCAAAAAAATGCTTCAATTATTTGGTACGGATCAGCAAATTTTAGAGGACGTTTATATACCTCTTTTTGACAATGTGGGCATTCAAAATAACTTTACAAACCCCCATTTTGTAAGCAATTTAGCAAGAACATTTTTTTGTCTCCCTTCTAATTATCACGAATTTTTATATTCGGATTTATCCATTACATATTTTGGTGAAAAATTATCAAAGCTAAAAGCTATTGAAGAAAAAAGGCAAGCAGCTTTTGTGTTGTATATTTTTCCTCGAGATATGAAAGAAAACACCATTGCGCCAGAATTTAAAGAAGATGCAAACTTGGTGATATCTTTAAATTCTGAATACGTAATATTTGATATAGAATTCTTCATCCGGAGTGTAGATAGCAAACAGCGACTTGATGCATGTTTCGTTCATTTTGACAAATACTATTTCCCTGTAGTTGGGGTTTACCGTTCGTACATAATCGGCACAGAGTACTATCGAATCTTGTACAACTATTTAAAAAAACATCACAATATTGTCCTATTAAATACCCCAAATGAAAGTAAGAATGTTCATTTAATTCCTAATTGGAAGGACAAATTAGGACGCTATTTTTCTGATACCTATTGCATCAAATTTGACCCAAAGTCTCAATCAATTCAAGATTTACTTTGTATTTTAAAAGACAATCAAGATATACCCAAACAAAAGTATATACTTAAAGATTTTCACAAGTCTGAGAAAGAGCATTGGGAAAGTTGTTCTATAGACTTACGAGATCCTAAATATAAATTAAAAAAACAAATAGAGCAGTTTTTGTATTGGCGTGGACGGAATTTTGAGGGAGGGATTTGTTTGAGAAAGTTTGTTAATTATCCTATCATTAAAGCTAAAGCTAATGACAATTTATTTCCTTTATTACGAGAGTATCGTGTATACCTGTTGAATGGCAAGATTATATATTTTAATAAAAGATATCCGCAATTGTCTTATAAAATCCAAGCAGCAAAAATTTTTAATTTTTTTAATAATCTTGATTTAAAAACTAAATTAAATACAACTTTCTATGCTGTAGATATCGTTTTAACAGACACCGATGAGATTGAAGTTATTGAATTAGATGATGCTCAGTTCTGCGGTATATTTGAATCCAAATTTGACTTTTACGATATGCTAAATAAATCAATTTTAAAAATTAAAGATTATAAAGATGAATAAAGCAGCGGTGGTAAGTTTTTTTAACGGACTTGGAGATACTGTTTTACTTCTCCCAATTTTGCGCTACCTATCTGAAAAATACACTCACCTATTTATTTTTGCAAATTCAAATTCAAAACCTTTTTTGAACGAGTTTAAAAACGTTTACTTTACCAATAACAATTTTGAAATCGAGAATTTCCAATTTAACTCCGTTTTCACTTCATATCAATGGGATTACTATGATTACAACATTACATGTAATCCAATACAAGAATGGATTAATGAAAAATTTAAACCTGCTAGTACCTTTAATTACGATAGAATACAAAATTCAGAATTAAAAGAGGAATATGAATCAAATAACATGTTTTTTAAACAATTCATTCAATCACATATATGGCCTGTCCCTGAAAATATCAACCGCTCTCCAGTAATTCCTGATTCTCATGTTGGATTATATTCCAATATTTTAAAACAAAAGAAAGGGATTATAACAATGCACACCGATACAGATAAGCAAAAACAATGGAGTTGGCATTCTTGGTACACTTTAATAAACTGTCTACAAGAAAATATACCTGATTATCAAATAATTCTTCTGGGTTTTCCTGATACGTCACTCAAATTAAAAGGGGTACAGGTTGCACCAGATTTATATTCATGTCTTGAAGCAATAAAAGTTTCGAGCTTTTTCGTTGGAGTAGACAGCGTGTTTTCACATGTGGCAGACGCATCTAATACAAATGGAGTCGTTTTATTTAATGTGGTTAATCATAAAGATTGGAAACCATCAGGCAAATGCTTACAGTATTTGATAAGTTCTGAAGTAAATAGACTTGATATTTCAATTACTGAGGTACTAAATTATTTATGCAAATATCTCGACATCGCTAATGATGCAAAAGGCCTGCTGGCCAAAATGTATTCGAAGGATTATAGACTTATTGAAAGGGCTCCAAAAGATATATTACAAGATCTTAATCTTATCCGCACAATAATTAAGGATTGCCCTTACATTTATCCATATCTTGATATAGAAATTAAGCGAAATAAAGAAATTAATCAAGACGTAGTAAGCTCTTTTTGGTACATGCTTTCTTTCGTACCTGAGGAATTCAGAACTGATGACTTATGTCTGAATGCATTAAAACAAAATGGCTGGGCTTTAGATTTTGTAAATGATAATTTAAAACAAAAAAGGGAAATTGTTGAGATGGCATTGAAAAATCAGGGTGATGCTTTGGAGTTTTCAATTGACAAATTTAAATCAGATCGTACTTTGGTTAAATTAGCAGTTCAATCAAACGGCATGGCTTTGAGATATGCTGATATGCCCCTAAGACATGATCCTGAAATATTATCCCTTGCCTTGAATGAAAATCCATTTGCAATAGAATTTGCCCCCTTTGAAATTCGACACTCACCTGAATGGATTGACTATTGTGTAAAACGATGTCCCGATGTAAATTTTTTATTGAATAAAATTAATGAAGATGGCATTTGATTTTTCAATCACAATTAGACCGTCGTCTAAACTACTAGATAGCATTTACCAAGAGGTCAAAAATATGAATGGATGGCGATTAGGAGGTATTAGCGGTGTTGAAAACACAAACAACTACTACGTTGTTGATATATTAAAGCATTCAGTTTCGCAAGAGTTCAGGCAATTTATAGAAGCAAAAGTCAAACAATTGGAAGAGAAATTTGAGATGAGTATTTCAAATTTTTCAGTTCAAGCTAATGCTTATAGCCAAGGATTTAAAGGAAGTATACATAACGACTACGATTATGAAAAAAGGGGTTATCCTACACACAGGATAGTTTTTCAATTTAAAAACCTACACATTCAAGGAGGAGAATTGATTTTTTATAAAAGGATCCCCGAGAATCCACAGGAGTATTCCGAACTTATTCGTTTGAATAATGTAAACCATTCTGAAGTTTTCTTCCAGATCTCAACTGAGTCTTATCATGGAATCTCCCTAATTGATGCTGGAAATAGAATATCCCTTGTAATCAACATTTGGAATTCAAATAGCATTATCCCTGACTACTTTTTAAAAACTACTTGGTTTTAAGTGACTTTTACAAATTTAATGAAGAATTATTGTGTATCATGTAAAAGCAAATCTACAGTAAGTGAAAATAAAATAATATGGCTACAAACTTCGAATATGCATTCAACATACAAGAAAATCTAATAGTATTTCTTAAGGAAAAATACCCAAAAAACAAATTTGAGTATTCGGGTTGTATTTTAAGAAATTCAGAGGTTGTAAAAAGTATTGTCATCATAACTAATTTGGATAATTATCCTGATCTCGATGGTTTTAAATACCCGTTAAATGAAAATTTAGAGTATTATCCTGACTATTTAGGTCATCTGTATTACAAAAAATCTTTAATTCCAACTATTCCGATTGAATTTTATTGCTGTGGTAATGACGAAAATCAATTTCAATGGTACAAGTGGGAGAAATCCTGCTCAGAAGATCACTTTATTCAAATAGCTGAAAGAATTAAACTTTCATACAATAATAAATCTAGTTATTTTTATTGGGATGAGGATAAAATTTATGGGGAAGCAAAACTTCCTTTTATAATGCCTGAACACCGTGAGGGGTTTAAGGAATTTACAGATTACAACACCTCTAATTTAATAACCTTGCAAGATATTAGAGGAAATGTACATTTGCATACTTCATATAGTGATGGAAAAAACACTTTAAGAGAAATGGCAATGTACTGCAAGAATAATTTGAATCTTGAATATATGTTTGTTAGTGATCATAGTTATTCAAAGCACAATCCAGTAATGAATGAAGAAGGAATTTCAAAACAATTTACTGAAATAGAATTACTTAATAAAGAACTATATCCATTTAAAATATTTAAATCTATTGAAGTTGATATAAAAAAAGATGGAACCCTTGTTTATGATAACGAGACACTTAATTTGTTTGACTTTGTTATTGCATCTATCCATTCAGAATATAGGATGACGAAAGAAGAGGCTACCCAAAGAGTTATTAAAGCTATTGAGAACCCCTATGTTCATATGATTGGGCATCTTTTTAATAAAGATGTAATGGGAGGAGATACTTATCAGCATGAATATTTTCGTTATGATCTAGATATGAATAAAATTATCGATTCTTATGCTGATAACAATATTGTTAGCGAGCTAAATTGTAACCCTGGCAGAATGGATCTGCACTACAAGTTTATCAATAGATTGATGAACAAGGGAATACAAGTTTCATTAAATACGGATGCACATTCATGTTCTCAGCTAGAACGAATTAGGTACGGGGTCAATTCTGCTCGAAAGGGTTATTTAACAAAAGAGCATTGTTTTAATGCAAAAAATTTAAAAGAAATGAATCAATTTATTGAAAATAAAAACTAATATATGGAAAAGCATCTTAATTTGATTTACTCTAAGGAAAATGAAATGTCTGTAGTAATGTCGCTGCCGCATGCAAATAGTCTTGCTGAGGAACTTTTGGTTTTTCTAAAGTCAAAATATCCTGGATTTTCCTTTGAGTCAGCTGGACAGATTAGAAGACAATGCGACACAATAAGTAGTTTAGTTATTGTGTCAACACTTACAGAATTTCCTGATATTTCAGATTTCAATTTTCCGAATGCCTTCAGATCCTTCACCTATCAAAATGACGATCAGGGCGTAAAAGTTAAAGAACTAAGCAAGCAAAGTATAATACCTATCTATTTTGTTCTTTCAAGAGATAATGAGTTTATATATCGAGTTTGGGAATCAACAGGTTCCTTAGATCACGTTACAATGGTAGCCACTAAACTTAATGGAAATAGGACTTTTCAAAACGAACAAGCAATCTACTCTGCCTCGGAGGATTATCAATATCAATTGCCAATTCATCGAGAGTCAGAGCATGAGCGTATTCATATTAATGAGAAAACCCTTGTTAGCTTAAGTGATATAAAAGGACTTATTCATAATCATACAACGTTTTCCGATGGCCAAAATACGTTAGAGGAAATGGCTTTGTACACACGGGATGTATTAGGTTTAGATTACATTGCTATTTGTGATCATTCAATCAGCACAGTCCCTGAAATGACAAAAGAGAATATCTTGAAACAGCATAAAGAAATTGATAACCTAAACATAAGACTCTCACCATTTCACATACTCAAAGGAATAGAAGTTGACATTCTTGAAGACGGAACACTTGATTATGACGATAAGTTTTTAGAAAAATTTGATATAGTTGTTGCATCAATTCACAGAGGCTTTGATATGACCAAAGAACAAGCAACTTTAAGAATATGTAAAGCAATAGAAAATAAATACGTTAATATAATAGGACATCCGCAAAACCGAAAGATTGGAGATTTTAAAAATTCATATGATGTTGATTTCGAAACCATAATAAAACATTGTAAAAAACACAATGTGGCTATAGAATTAAATGCAAATCCTATTCGACTTGATATTAACTGGAGATGGATTAATCGAATAATGGAGGAGGGAATTTATATTTCTATAAATCCAGATGCCCATAGCACAGATGATTTAGAAAGTATTAAATGGGGAGTAGTATCAGCTCAAAAAGGGGGGTGCGTGAAGAGTATTGTTTTAAATGCACAATCTAAAGAAGATGTCATGAAATTTAAAGCCCACGGTTACAATTTATGACAATAGTTATATTGATTTTAAATGCAATTGGTGATGGTTTTTTAGCACAGTCAGCGATTTTGTCTTTGATAAACAAACATAAGAAGGATCGTGTTGTATTGATTATCCCTTCCGACTTAGCTAATACGGTTTTTAAGTATTCACCAGTTGAGAAAGTTATCTTAGACATCGATAGAAATTACTTTTATCCGTTTTATAACTTTTTTAATAATTTAAATTTTTTAAATGAGCATATTAATTCTGTTGATATTTTATATTGCCTCACCAAATTCTATCCACTACCTGATTACGATCTAAAAATTATTGATACACTTCGACCTGAAAAAATCTATCAATTCAATAAAAAAGAAATAATTGAGTTAAAACATTCGTCTCAGAAGTACCACAATTTTATAAAAGACAAAATTGGATTAGATCAATTCAACACATTGAGAATCCCAATTATTCCTTTGGATTTTGAAATGGAAATAACCAAACAATTAGCTATAAGTATGAACGATAAACCATTTGTCGTATTTCATACAGATACTGCAGAGCCAAAACAGTGGAATCTGGAAGGCTGGAACCATGTTCTTAACAATTTAAAGGATAAAAATGACATTATTTTGATTGGAAGACCCAAATCAGAAGTCCTAAATTTGTTTCATCGCTCTGGAGCAAAGATTGTAAAGCCCGATTGGCATTTATCTTGTTTGTTTATAAAACATGCTGCTTATTTTGTGGGAATAGATTCATGCTTTGCACATGTAGCAGATTCTTATGAAAAAAGTGGATTAATTGTTTGGGGTAAGTCTACAGAAAAGAGTGAATATGACAAGTTACTCCGGCAGTATGAATTTGGATATATTTCTGACAAGATAAAAGTGATATTCAATAATATTCCAACTTATGACATTCCTTACGATTTTTATGATGAAGTATTGTTTTCTTCTGCTAACAGCACCTAAAAGAAATTGGAGAATTTGTGCTCCGCAGAAAAATTTGTGGATAAGAAAAATCCTTCTTCGCAAAAGCATCTCAATAAAAATCGACAACTTCTTTTAGCTGCCAACCGTTATGCCTCATTGTAGGGGGACCGTTCAACCATCAATAACCGTGCTGACATCGGATCACAACAAGCCAACCCTTCGCAAAATTAAAAGAGCTGTTTTTCCTTACACAAGCCGACCCAAAAC
>Ga0194116_10005083_pt1 | contig 14638 bp, 15 predicted proteins | sample TA2MahsurfametaG_4_FD_148617 | JGI IMG/M metagenome (GOLD analysis project Ga0194116, IMG submission 148617) | Freshwater microbial communities from Lake Tanganyika, Tanzania - TA2015008 Mahale S9 surface | ecosystem: Environmental > Aquatic > Freshwater > Lake | place: Tanzania: Lake...
TTCGCGATGCATTATGTTTCCTTTATCTTCATAATCTTGTGAGCAAGATAAATTGACTCTTCTTATTAAGTCGCTGTAATGTTACAATGACTTAACAAACGTGTAACTGTCGCATATTTATGGAACATAATAATCTTTATCAAGAAGCATGTGAGTTTTTTCCTGGCGGTGTTAATTCGCCAGTTCGATCTTTTAAAATGACTGGATTGTCTCACCCTTTATTTATCCGAAGTGCACATAAAAGCTTTGTGATTGATGAAACAAATCGTTGTTTTTTAGACTTTGTCGGGTCATGGGGTCCAATGATTCATGGGCACTCGCACCCTAAAATTGTTGAGGCTGTAACAGCCAGCGCTAAAAAAGGGCTATCCTTTGGAGCGCCAACACAAAAAGAATCACATTTAGCTGCACTTATTCGAGAATCATTCCCTCAAATGGAATTAATGCGCTTTACCAGCTCAGGTACTGAAGCAGCGATGACTGCAATTCGATTGGCAAGAGCAGTTACTCAGCGCCCTCGTATTCTAAAATTCCAGGGATGCTACCATGGCCATAGTGATAGCCTTCTAACAGATATTGGATCGGCAGGAGCCTCTGTTGATGGAACATTAACATCAAATGGCCTCCTACAAGACACAATGAATTATACGGATTCAATACCGTTTAATGATATTTCAGCACTATTAAACTATTTTAAAACGTATTCTAAAAGTATTGCTGCAGTTATCATTGAACCGATTGCAGGTAATATGGGCTGCATTCCTGCAACTGTAGATTTCATTTCAACATTACAAACTCAGTGTAATCTTCACGGCACATTGCTTATTGCTGATGAGGTGATGACTGGATTTAGAGTTGATTTTTCAGGAGCAACAGCTTTATACCCTAATTTTAAACCTGATTTAATCTTGTTAGGGAAAATTGTTGGAGGCGGCGTACCAATGGGAGTAATTGGCGGTAAAAAAGAATACCTTAGTCAATTGGCTCCAACAGGCAACGTTTATCATGCAGGCACGTTATCTGGTAATCCTCTTGCTGTTTCTGCTGGAATTGCTTCGCTTGAACTTATTAGAAAAGATAATTTCTATGCGCAATTGCATGATAAAACAGCTTACCTTTGTGAATCTGTTGTTGATTTAATTCGACCATTTGATCTGCCTATGCAAGTGCATTATAGAACTGGAATGTGTAGCTTCTTTAATTTGTCACAAGCACCCATGAATTTTGAGGATGTGTCTAAGCAATCTGTTGAGCATTTTCAAGAATTTTTTGCTGAGTTGCTTAATAAAGGAATTTATTGGCCTCCATCATTATTTGAAGCGTGCTTTATTTCTCAAGCACATACTTACGATCATTTGAAAGAAGCAAGTAAGAAAATTGCACATAGCTGGATTTTTGCAACAAGAAAAATTGCTCAAAAACATGCTAACGTACATTATAATACTGAACCAGCAACTGCTGATATTTGACATTTACTTCACGAGTATTTAATCTGAAGAAGTAGAGCAGGGAAAGTTCTGAAGTTGATACAGCAAATACCGCAAGGATGTGGTGTTTGCTGTTAATTTCTTTTCGGAATAAACGTCCATAACAGTAATAGCGACAACCCTCCACAAGCCCAAATCGAGAATGGTAATCCTAAAAAGCTCTTTAGGTTATTACACCCTATATGCACAACAAAACTACCCTCATCCGTCCAATTTATTGGGCACGTTTCATGTACTCCAAGATCGCGCAACATAATCATATTAGATGCTAATAACGCAGACGATAAACATAGTCGTATTGATATAATGTTTCTATATATTAAACGTATGAATAAGAAAATTTGAGCTAATATACACCAAAAACAAAAAGTCTTAGCATACACCAGCGTCCAAGATATAAGTACCCCTACAATCAGCAAACATACTTTATAGTGCAAATTCTCTGCAAAAAAAAATCGATCTACCATTGAATAATTATGCCATTTCTGATGAAAATTATTTAATTGCAATATACTAGGCACTCTCCTTTAAAAGCTCGAGTAATCGGGCCCAATAATGCAATATCCTTGTGATTAATATTAACGGTCACATATCCGGTCTGTGTTATAACACGAATATTCTCTCGCGAAGACTGTTGTTTTTTCTGATAGGCAATCGCTGCAGCAATCGCTGCAGCGCCATGATTAAACACACGCCCAATATTCACATCTATAGATTCCAGTAAGATGTTTTTGTCTGAATCTAATGATACAAAAGACATTACAGCATATGTTTTTAAAAACTCTTCTTTAGATCGCGCCAATAAGCTTTTTTTAGCATCTTTAGAACAATCCCAAAATAAAATATGCTTCTCGCCACATACGATAACACTATCGGCCTGCCATTGATCGAATTGCAGTGCTTCCAAATGCGTAATATCATTAAGATTTGAAGGATGACTAACCTTTGTAACAGAATGTGAAATTAATTCTGAAACGAAAGAATGTTGATGACTTTGTATTAACAACTCTTTCTTTTTTAGTAAATTATAGTCATGAATATAATGCGTTAATGCACGCATTCCATTCCAACATGGGCTAGAGGCAATTACCCCATTCGCATAATACACTTGGTAAGTGAAGTCATAATTAACATCAACTGGCGGCTCTAGAATCAAAAGCTGATCGAACCCTATCCCTGTTTTTCTATTAGCGAGGCTCCGAACTAACGGAGCATCGATAAAGAAAGACTGTGTCAATCGATCAATAATCATAAAATCATTACCGAGTGCATGTACTTTCAGAAATTTCATAACATGCTGCATAACTGCCGACTCAAAATGTCGATCTCGATTGCTATCATTATAGCATTCTTATTCGATCACCTCATTATCTTCATCATCTAAAAAGCCACGAATTTCTGACGCGCGTGTCGGATGACGTAATTTTCTGAGTGCTTTCGCTTCAATTTGACGAATACGTTCACGTGTAACATCAAATTGTTTCCCAACTTCTTCTAGCGTATGGTCAGTATTCATGCCAATACCAAATCGCATACGAATAACCTTTGCTTCACGGGGTGTTAAAGAATCTAAAACCTTTTGCATAGACTCTCTTAATCCTTCACGAATGGCTAAGTCGCTAGGCGCTTCCGTTTGTGAATCTTCAAGAAATTCTCCTAAATGCGATTCATCATCCCCATTATCACCAATAGGTGTTTCCATAGAAATTGGTTCTTTAGCAATTTTTAAAACCTTTCGAATTTTATCAACAGGCAAATCCATCTCTTTAGAAAGCTCTTCTGGTGAAGGTTCGCGACCATTTTCTTGAGTCAATTGACGACTAATGCGATTTAATTTATTAATCGTATCATTCATATGTACTGGAATTCGAATAGTCCGACCCTGATCGGCAATCGAGCGAGTAATAGCTTGTCTAATCCACCATGTAGCATATGTAGAAAATTTAAAACCTCGACGATATTCAAATTTTTCCACAGCCTTCATGAGTCCAATGTTACCCTCTTGAATTAAATCCAGAAACTGCAATCCACGATTTGTGTATTTTTTTGCAATAGAGATAACAAGACGTAAGTTGGCTTCAACCATTTCTTTTTTTGCACGACGAGCCTGAGACTCACCAATTGAAACATCTTTAAAAATACGCTTAAGTTCTAAAATAGATAAACCAACACTTGCTGAATATTCTTGCATCCGCTCAAATTGCTCACGCAACTCTTCTTCCATATCCACAAGCTGCTCTTTAACACTTGGTTTAGCCATCTTAATCAAATCATTAAAAAGCTCTTTGAATTGTGAGTTTTTGTTAAGTACTGTCAACAATTCTTTTTGATTTAAGAAATATCGCTGAACTAGCAATTTAATAAAACTACGCTCAATATCACGAATAGCATCATATGGCACCCGAATACAATCAACCATACGTGTGATAGTTTGGTTTGTAAATCGAATCATCGTAAACGCATGAATTAAGGCATCGCGCTCTGAATCACCCTGATGCGCCTGGAAGGCTAACCATAATTGCTCTAATTCAGCAAATTTTTGCGCAGTTAATTCTGGATCTGGGCCTGAATCCTCTGGGGTCGCTGCACTTTCTTTATTTGAATCGGTCTCACCATCAGACTCTTCTTCGTCTTCTTCCTTTTCGTCCTCATCCAGCTCTTCATCAGTTTCTTTTAATTCAACTTCTGGCTCGACTAAATCATCAATAAGATCAGGATCGATAACTTGATTAAGTGCAAGGTCATCTTGCTCAGCAAGTAAAGGACTCTCTTCATCAGGGATATTATCATAGAATCCTATAATAAAATCCGCTAAGCCTGTTTCTGATTTTAAAGCCTCTCGATACAAATCAAAAAGCTCCGCTAAGACTCGGTGACACGGTGCAATAGTTACTAAAACTTGATGCACACCCTGCTCAATTCTTTTTGCAATATCAATTTCGCCTTTACGGGTCAAAAGATTCACAAGCCCCATTTCTCTCATATAAATCCGAACATTATCTGCACCGGAATGTGAGAAATCTTGATCGATTAATCCATTTTCAGACGAAGAATCTTCCGAGTCGATTTCAGGCTCGCTATCATAATCTCCTTCATCTTCGGGAGAGTGTTCATATATCGCAATCTCAAGATCGGAAAACATATTCATGATTTCGTCAACTTGATCGGGATCGTTAATATAATACGGCAAATTATCACTAATTTGTCGATGTGTGAGATACCCTCTCTCTTTACCTAAGGCAATAAGAGACTGCAATTGGGACTCATGTTGTTCAGGATCAATATCTTTCATTCTCAATCTCTCACTCAATCTTTATTCACACGAATACGAAGTAACTGAAGTTGTTCTCGCCATTCATGTTCTATTCCTTCTTCAGGCAATAATGCCAACAAAGAACGATGCTTTTGTTTTAACTGTTGCCATTCCGAATCATTTTCAATACTTTTATTAGCGAATGATTCAAACAATCGGCCTAACGGTCCGGATGCTGATAACATTTTTAAAGCAACACGCTCACCTTCTGTTAACCCATCCCATAAAGCAGGTTTTGCTGCGCATAACGTTGCAAACCACTCTAAAGGGGATATAGCACGTAATGCAGGCATCGCAATGCTCGGAGCATACGCAGCTCTATGGTTTTTTTTGGGCAGATACGAATCCAATACCTTTAATAAGGTTGTCCTAGCATCAGGATCTTCAATCGTTCTAATCAATTTCTTCGCTTCCGAAACGAAAACTACAATATTATCAACACTCTCAACTGGATAACGCTGTATAAGTTTCTGAAACAAATATTCACCTATTTTAACACGTTTTTGACATAAATTCACAAAACTTTGTCTACCATATGTTAATAAAAATGAATCAGGATCGTGATCGGCAGGTAACGTTACAAATGAAACATGCAATTTATGAGTATAAAATGGTAATAATAAACAGCAAGCCTTAAACGCAGCGTCTTGACCAGCCCGATCGCCATCAAAACAGAAAATTAACTCGCGACGATAACTTAACAATTTTTTTAAATGCTCTTCCCCGAATGCCGTTCCCATCGGAGCAACCCCACACTCAAATCCATGAAGTGCAAGTTGTAATACATCAAAATATCCTTCAACAATCAAAAATGATTTAAATTTACTATGCTCTAGTGATTGGCTTAGTCCATATAAAATCTGAGATTTTTTAAAAACTAGTGTTTCAGGGGAATTAATATATTTTGGATATTGTTGTGTCCGATCTTCTTTGACAAGACGTCCACCAAAACCAATAACATTCATCCCATTTGAGTAGATAGGGAACATTAGCCGATCAACAAATCGATTACAGGGCTGCTTTCTTGCACCAGCAACGACTAACCCCGCTTCTATTAACAAATCATGTTCTTTAGGGAAACGCTCAGCTAAAGAGGAAAATCCCTCTGACCATCCAATTTTATATTTTTTTACAAAAAAATCACTGACATTTCTCGCTGCCAACATTTGCCATGCCAAATGATTTCGTGGCAATAACAATAGCTGTGCGTGAAAAAAATCTGCTACCCTTGCAAGAATGTCTAATAACTGAGGTATTTTTCGATCTTCATGACTCTCTTTGTCATCTTTTATTAAATCATTTAGATGATAGTAGTCGGCAAGATATTCTACCGCCTGAGGAAAACTCATACGTTGATACTCTTTGACATAATCAAAAATATCCCCATCCTTTTGACATCCATAACAATGAAACCGCTGCCGATCGACATAAACATGGAAAGATGGTGTTTTTTCTTGATGAAAAGGGCAAAGACCTAAGTAGCTTTTTCCAGCTTTTTTTAAAGAAACGGAAGATCCGATCAGGGTTACCAAATCGGATCGGGCACGAATTGCTTCAATAACGAGAGAATAATCAGCCATTCGTGGAATGAACAGACTCAAGCTCTTTACGAATTACCGCACCAAGCTCTTTAGAAGAAGCTCTTCCTTCAATGTGCGGCTCTAACCACGCCATGATTTTTGGAATGTCACTAACAACCTGCGCTGAAACCTCACGAATCGCTTGCTGTACAAGTGAACTCAATTCTTCATGAGAAAATGGCTCTGGCAAGAATTCATTAATTACTGAGATTTCAAAATCTTCCTGCGCCGCAAGATCTGCACGATCTGCTTTTTGATATTGCAATAAAGAATCTTGTCTCTGTTTCTTCATATTTTGCAATATCTTTACAATACGTGCATAATCAAGCACACATCTTTCATCAACTTCAATTTGCTTCAATTCAGCGCTAACTAGTCTCAATACAGAAAGCCGCGTTTTATCAGCATTTTTCATTGCAAGCTTTATCTCTTGCATTAACCGCTCTTTCAAATCCATATTTGCCTTCACCCCATACTCAAGTTATTCGTGCGTACCTTTACAAAAAACATCCGCATTTTATGCTTCAGCTGTACCATTAGCCTCAGAAGGATTTTTTACTGGTGTAAGTGAACGGAATTTTTTAGCGGAACGAAATGCATGATGATGTCCTTGCATTGCATCTCTTGCATTTTTCTTTCTCCAGCGCTTAATTGCTGCTGCTTTTTCGCGTTGCTTAAGTTTGCTTGGCTTGACGTAATACTGACAATTCTTTACCGCAGCAAGAATTCCTGAACGTTCAACTGCTTTCTTAAATTTACGAATTAACCCCTCTGGATAAGAGTCATTCTCTTTGATTTTCACTATTGGCATGCTTTCTCCTCTTTACCACCTAATTAATTGCTCTTTTACAGAGCTTAAAGAATAATAATCTTTATTTTTTTTTAAATCCCCATTATCATAATCCAATAATAATTGAAAACTCAACGTTTTTGACAAAGTCTCTTATCTCATCTTTTCCGACGGAAAGATTCATCCTTGGCATTGAAACATCCTGCGATGATAGCTCAATATCTATATTAAACAATAAATATCAAGATGTTATCACAATCACACAGGCTCATTTAGAATGCTTACAGCCCTATCAAGGCATTATGCCAGAAGTTGCGTCAAGAGAGCATTGCCGCTATGTTCCTCTTTTATTATCACAGATCGAGAAAAAAATCCCTTTAAAAATGATCGATGCCATTGCGATCACTGCTGGCCCTGGTTTAGCCGGCAGCTTGCTCACTGGACATGCATGTGCGCGTACACTACACGCCCTTCTGGATATTCCATTAATACCCATTCATCACCTAGAAGGTCATTTATGCGCGATCTTCATTGAAGATCCATCACCTATTGTCTGGCCAGCACTTGGATTATTAGTCTCGGGAGGTCATACACAGTTGATTGAAATGGAAAAACCATTTTCCTATAAAATTATAGGACAAACAAGAGACGATGCTGCAGGCGAGGCCTTTGATAAAATTGCAAAATCAATAGGACTTCCATATCCCGGCGGCCCAGCTTTATCAAAATTAGCAGCTAATAGCACTTACTCGGAGCTATTTTCAATCCCTCTAATCAATGACAAAACAACTTTAGATTTCAGTTTTTCTGGATTAAAAACTCAAGCAACTCGATCGCCATTAAAAGATGAGCTACCTATGGAAGATTACTGTGCTATGGTTGAAAATACTATTGTTGAAGCATTATATGAAAAATGCTCCCTTGCTCTTCAATCGCTTCCTGAAACAAAAACAATTATTGTTTCAGGTGGTGTAGCATCGAATCCCTCACTTAGAAAAAAAATGCTTAAATTAGCCCAAAAACACCAATGCATCCTTCGCATACCATCCCCGAAATATTGTACTGATAATGGAACTATGATTGCTGCTGCGGCTAATTTTCAAATTGAACATAATGGCCCAGCTTTAACTAGATTAATGGGCACATATCCTCAGTGGATTTTGGGCCTGGAACCAACTAACATACGTTAACATACGTTTTCAAATTGTATTATGTTTTTCGGAAATATTATTTCTTTTCTGATAGGCTCAATTAATGGCTCAGTGCTTCTTGCATCTATTTGTAAATTATCTGATATTCGCAATCATGGATCTAAAAATCCAGGCACAACAAATGCAATCCGCACTCATGGACTCATTTTCGGGCTCACCGTGCTATTATTCGATAGCTCGAAAAGCTATGCTTCCATACTGTTAAATACCTACATGAACACTTCTAGCACGCCAAATTCTTGGGAAGCTTTATTATATGTAATCCTTGGTCATTGCTTTAGCCCCTTTTTATATGGCCAAGGAGGCAAAGGAGTTGCTGCATTATTTGGAGGTATATTTGCGATCGATGCCACACTCGGAGTATTTTTACTCGCCATATGGGGAATAGGATTCATAATCACCAAATGTTCTGCTTTAGGCGCAGCATCAACATTAATTGGATTAATATCCTGGAACATCTATTATGCGCATTCTATAGATTTGTGGCTTATTATTGCAATTATACTCTTACGTCACTCTTCAAACTGGCAAGAATTAATTTATGCCTTCGACAAAATAAGCACAGAAAATACCGAACCAAGCTGTCGAGGATCGAATAGCATACGCTCTTGTGAAAAAGGATCGATTTGATGCCAATCAAGTTTTTCTATGAGAAATTCTGCTAGTGAAGCAAAATAATTAACCCTCCCTCCTAATGCTATCCATTGTTCTGATAGATTTGTAAAATTGACATCATATGTCAAATCATATTGACCAGGATTGTTCCATTGATTATGAAAAAGCTGATGATTTCTAAATGCTCTAACTGGAGAGTGATTGCCAAGTAATTGACTGTACTGAGGCTCTTGTTGACCATAATCAACAATCACACAATATTGACGGGTTCTTTTAAACAGCCACGTAATAAGGTGTTGATGTGGCTCCACATCAACAAAGCAAAAAGACTCTTCTGATATTGATCGGGATTTTTTTAAGCGTTTAGCGTATTCTTCCAGCCTACTATTAGTAAGTTGTGATTTTTTTATACTGCCATCTGAATCTCGCATCCATTCAAAAATTTTATCGTCAAAATATTCGCAAATATTAACGGGACAGCAGTCAAAAATCTCTTGAACGAAAATACAATCATACGAATCGACAGTATCATTTGAAAAAGATACATGAGAATATTCTTTAAACTGTTCTTTTAAACGATTTATTGTATTTTTGCTTCGATCTACTCCTAAATATGATAGATCTGAATATGTTTTGAGTGCAGATGCAAAACGCGCACTCCCTGGCCCTAATTCTAAGATAGACCGGAAATTATTTTTTATAATCCATTTGATTAAAAATTCATGATATCTTGTCTTTAAAGTGCTTGGCGTTATAAAGTGGTCTTCTAACGACTCATTTTCATAAAATCCATATATAGAATTAAATAACGCGCGCTCCATGTACTCCGATAAAGATTCCATGAAAATATACCTAATATAATTGAGCACCATTCAAACAATATAAATCATATCTACAGGTTTTTTGGTATCTTTCAATGATTACACAATTATTATTAAAAAGTCTTGGTGCATTTTTAGGTTGCTTAATCAATAAGCTTTGAATATGATGGCCTTTTAGCGCTTTAAGCAGTGAATCATCTTGTTGTCCGCCAAATAATCTCCGATCTTCATGATACAAGAGTTGCATAGATTTTTTAGATAAACTCCTTTTTGACTCAAAAAATAGCGGATCGCAGTAAATATATTCTATGATCTGGTGAGACTGTTTTTGAAGATATTCATCTAATGGCTGATGATGTACCTCAATAAAAGTTTGCGGAAATATGAATTCTAATGCATATTTCAAAAAAATAACTGGTAATTCTGCCCGCTCAATAGCAAAAATTTTGATACCAGCCAGTGCTAAGGTTAATGCCTCTCGCCCCCAGCCCGCAGTACCATCAATAAGTTCTGTAGGATATTTATTTTTTCTTTTAACCGCTGTTCGAATAAACCCATGTTGATCTTGCAACACCGTTTGATAGCATTCTTTAGCAGAATATACGCATTGACCGTGAACTATTAACAATAAATTATCGTCATCTAGCAGGAGATGATAGGGATGTCGTGCACATTCATCGTATGTTTCAACCCACTGCACAGGCCAAGGCTCTTTGGGTAACGTATTTGATTTGCTAAACGCTACCCAATGACCATTAAATATTAATTCCGAAGAAGCTGAAACCGAGTCAACCATTTATGTGTTGAAATATAAGCTGATAAGACAGAGAAGAGTAACACAAATCCAAGAACAATGCTCACTCTCTGATAATCTATAGTAGTAATTTGTGCAATTTGACTACCATATAATCCTTTTAAAATTGAAAGAGGTTTGACTAAAGAAAATCTCATCAATACGGTTGTCAGTAACGACATACCGATTCCTGCCAATCCCAAAAAAACGCCTTGATACAAATAAGGACGTCTAATAAATTCTCGCGATGCTCCTAAGTGATATAAAATAGAAATCTCTTGTTGATATCTATCCATAAACAACTTAATTGTATAATTAGTAATTAATAATACAAAACCAACTAAAAAAACACCTATCGATATGATTGTGATTTTTGCCAAACTAACGATTGTATGTAAAACATTAAAAGATTCTTGAGAAGCTGTAATATTCTTAATCAAGATATTGTCTTGTAGTTGATTCATTAAAACATTATGCTCTTGTGAAGATTTTAATACAGAGCTAGTCTTAATTGAAAATGTAACCTCATGATTTATATAATAATCATTTGGATTGTCAGCTGTGGTTGAGCGTTGCATTAATATCTGAGCATTTTTTTTCTCTACCGACTCTACTAATCCCTTATCAAGATAAGAATTCAATTGATTTTCTAATACCTCAATATTGTTTACCCCTTCTTCAGAAGGAATTAATATCCATTCTGATGAGTGCACTGTTTGATTTTGGATAACAGCTGCTTTAGAAAGTGAGATTGTAAAAAATAACAACATTGCAAGCGACAAGCCCATTAATAAAATCGCACCTGCGGTTTGATATGGTTGACGCATTAATCTTTGAAAAGCTAAGCTGGCTGCTATACGGTGCTCATCCCATAAATATTGCAATCTTGATGCTTTAGCAGCACGATTCTGTGTATTGTTTAAACTCATTGTGCTATCTCCTTTTTAATGGCCTCTTTTTTCACGCGAGGTTTACGCCAGCGATTGGCTTTATCTCTAATCGTCAAGCGGCCTTCATTAAGCTCAAAAGACCGATATGGGTTATTCTCCAATAAATACCGATCGTGTGTAGCGATAATCACTGTTGTGCCTTGTCGATTTAATTCGAATAACAATGCCATAATTTCAAGCGCACAATTTCGATCGAGATTGCCAGTTGGCTCATCCGCTAAAAGAATCAGTGGATCGATAATCAACGCGCGTGCAATTTCTGCTCTTTGTCTTTCACCCCCTGAAAGTTCAGGAAAAAAACTCTCAGCACGATCGATCAAACCAACCTTACATAATACAGCCTGAACACGAAGTTGAACCTCTGCTGAAGAAAAGCCACGCAATCTCAGCGGCAATCCCACATTTTCTGCCACTGTATAATCATCAATAAATCTTGGTAGCTGATGAACAAATCCAATCTTTCTGCGATATATATTTTGACCTTCCTTTGATAGGTCAGATAATTTATGGCCATTCATTATAATGGAGCCATCACTAGGATTATCTTGAAGAGCAACCATTTTTAGAAATGTGCTTTTGCCCGATCCAGAGGGTCCACTTAAAAAAACAAGCTCCCCAACATCAATGCTACAAGTAACATCGAAAAGGGCTTGCTTCCCTGGATAGTATCTTGATACATTTTGAAACCGCATGAGCACACTCATGGTCACTCCTTTTAGCCAGTATTAGCTTTTCTCCTATACTGAATTAAGTATATACTGACTTCTCCAATTTGCTTATTTTTCAAATAAATGAATTCATATCGGAAATCACAAGGGGCTTTGAATGGTATGTTTTTAGGATGTTCTAAATAAATAATTGTTGAATCATTGCACAGCATAGGTAGTATCGCCCACAAATCATCTAACAACGTCAAATTATCAAAAGGCGGATCGAGAAAAATAATATCGTATATTTTTGGATGATTTTTAATATTTTTCAGAAAATGAGCAGCTAAACCATAAGTCACATGAGCACACGTTGAAAAACGCATTGTTTCTAAATGAATTTTTAAGGCATCAGCAAGAGGTCGATCGGCTTCAACAAAATCAACGTACTCAGCACCCAAACATAATGACTGAATCCCTAATATTCCAGTACCTGCAAATAAATCGAGACATTTTTTATGCGAAAGATTTCCAAGCCAATTAAACAGTACATCCCGGACACGCGCAAGACTTGGGCGAAGTGCTATGCGATCGGGATATTTTAATTTTTTGCCCTTAAATAATCCGAACTGAATTTCAATTAATGCCATGATTTTTCAATACTTTTATAGAATGCTCATGAATATACTGAGATCGTTGATGAGGTGCAATCAACTCTAATTCAGAGAGTGGGGTAGGATGAGTCTTGAGCAGATTGATACACTCTTCAATGAGTGCCCAAGATGTTTGTGACAAATCTGCAATCTGCCATGCAATAGCTAAAGAGGTATGATCATGTAATGCACGCGTTGCGTGCAAGCACTGCCATATGGAATTCGCATCCAAATGTTTCAATACTTTGAGCTGATCTAAACTTTTCAAAATCGATTCTTCTGCTCGCGTCAAACAGAGCTTAATTTTGACGGACTGCCATGTTGCTCCAGCATTAGAGAATTCATAAACACCTTTTAAAAAAGGTTTCTCATAATTAAACACGGCCAAAGAGAGTCGTTCAGGAACATTAACAGCAGCATATTCTGGCAATATCACTGATAAAGCACCTAGCTGCTCCAATACAATCCAAAATCGCCCAGGGCATTGCGCAGTTTGATACATTTTTCGAATTTCTTTTGAAATTCGCTCAGCAGGTAATGCTAAAAGCTCTCCTGATGCAACAATTTTACGGCATAACTCTATAGTTTCATGTGCAATTGTCATATGAGGAAAAAGTGCAGCAAATCGCGCTAATCTTATCAATCGTAATGGATCGTCGGCAAAAGCATCTGATATATGCCGAAGTATATTTGCATTCCAATCATCCTGTCCATGAAATGGATCGATAAGCTCTTTTGACTCTGGATCGAATGCTAATGCATTTATTGTTAAATCGCGACGCAGTAAATCCTCTTCTAAAGAGACTGTTTCATCAGAATACACACTAAATCCATGATATCCTGGGGCAGTTTTACGCTCTTGTCGTGCAAGCGCATATTCTTCTTTGGATTTTGGATGGATATATACTGGAAAACTTGCACCGACTTTCTTAAATCCGTTGGCGATCATTTCATTATGAGTGGCTCCTACCACCACCCAATCACGATCCGATCCGGCAACACCTCTCAAGAAATGATCTCTAACCCATCCGCCAACCAAATAGCTTTTCATTCAGCTTCTCCTAACAATGCCTTAGCAAAAGCCTCTTTATCGTATCCAATCAAATCGGAATTTTTCTCTCCAACTCCTACAAATCAAACGCCAATATGATAAGAATCATAGAGCTGACAAAGCACTCCAGCTTTGCTCGATCCATCTAGCTTGGTAATAATTAAACTCGATAGATTGAGTGCTTCGTGAAAAATTTTTACTTGTTGTAACATATTTTGACCCTGCGAACCATCTAATATCAAAATTGTTCGAATTCGGGAAATATCGACTTTACGCTCTACAATCTTTTTCATCTTAATCAACTCACTCATCAAATTCTTATGAGTTTGTAGTCGACCTGATGTATCTATAATAATGCATGGTCGATCGTAATGAGCCAATGCTGCATCAATTCCTTGAAAAATGACGGCTCCAGGATCGGATAGGGTTGACTCAAAATACGGGCAGTTTACTCGTTTCGCCCATGTTACTAATTGATCGACCGCACCTGCACGATATGTATCGGCGGGAATGAGATAGGGTGTGCGACCCATCTGCTCACGTACATATGTTGCTAATTTTGCTGCCGTTGTTGTCTTACCCGAGCCGTTTACTCCAACCAAGAACAATACATCAAAATCTGTAGCCATTTCTTGAGTGGGAGGTAAGCGCTCTTTTAAATATGCATCTATCAGTGTGATACGATCTTTGGCCTCTTTTGTGATCTGAGCTTGTAGCTGTTGCATAA
>Ga0194116_10005086_pt1 | contig 14628 bp, 24 predicted proteins | sample TA2MahsurfametaG_4_FD_148617 | JGI IMG/M metagenome (GOLD analysis project Ga0194116, IMG submission 148617) | Freshwater microbial communities from Lake Tanganyika, Tanzania - TA2015008 Mahale S9 surface | ecosystem: Environmental > Aquatic > Freshwater > Lake | place: Tanzania: Lake...
GCATTTCAAGGAGCGTCCAGAACTAAAGGAAAGGACAATATTTTATCACGATTGCGACATATTATTTACAAAATTCCCAGAGTTTATACTTAATCTGTCTGAAGATGATAATAACTGGTATGTTTCCGACACTAAATCATACATAGGGTACAATTATATTAAATCTAAAGGCGATGATGTTTTGGATGCTATGTGTAATATAGTTGGAATACATCCAGAGTTTGTAAAAGAAAGAGAAGAACAATCAGGGGGCGCACAATATATTCTTAAAGGAGTAGATTGGATGTTTTTTGATAAAATGGAAAGAGATTGCGAGAATCTTTTCAAAAACATCACTCAACTCAATCATCAAAAAAAACAAGCTGACCCTACCCATCACGAATTACAAATCTGGTGCGCTGATATGTGGGCGATGTTATGGAACGGGTGGCTTCGTGGGTATCAAACAAATATAATTGCTGAAATGGACTTTTGCTGGGCTACTGATAGTATTGAAAAGTATGAACAAAAGTATATTTTTCATAATGCAGGAGTTACCGATAGCTTAAAAGAACAGATATTCTTCAAGGGCGATTATAGGGATAAGATACCTTATGCTATTATAGATACTTATGACCAAAGCAAAGCCAGTTACAAATACTTTCAGGTATTAAAATCGGTTAAGGATAGTAAACTTCCAGTAAAAGAAGTTTTTGAAAATCTCGTTGCTTCATATCCCCCCGATGTTCTAAAAGATGAAATGAAGGAAAAAGCTCAAGAACGGCTTAAAATATGTATATCCTGTGAGCAGTTCCATAATGTAAATGGTCATTATCGTTGTAATAAGTGTGGCTGCTCCACGAAAGCAAAAGTATTTATGGGAGGTATAAACGATTGCCCTGAAGCAAAATGGATAGTATAAAAGTTGTAATAAACAATCGTAATCGGTTTACGACCACAAAAAAAATGGTTGAACACTTATTGGAACTTAATTCCGATGAGCAAATAATTATTATAGATAATCAATCTACATACCAACCTTTAATTAATTGGTATCAGGAAATAAAGAGTAAAGTAGATATTAGGTATCATAAAAACGAAGGGCATCTGGCATTGTGGGCGACTGGTATTTACAAAGAGCTTGATGAATATTTTGTTTATACAGATTCAGATATTGAACTAAATGAAAACTTTCCCAGACACTGGAAAAATATAATGCTTTCGTTGTGTAAAAAGTATAATAAAAAAGTAGGGCTTGGTATTCGTGTTGATGATATTCCTAATTATTACCGATATAAAAATCAAGCTATCCGAAATGAAGGTAGGTGGTGGCTAAATGAAGTAGAGCCAGATATATTCGAGGCAGATACGGATACTACCTTCTTTATGCTCAAAAACTTCGGTGATAACCAATATAGTTCAGTAAGAATTGCTTATGATACTATGATGTGTAGGCATATGTCTTGGTATTTAGATTTAGATAATCTCGATGAAGAAGAAAAATACTATCTCAATAACTTGGGAGAGCGTGTAACTACACAATACTCAAAACAACACCTTGAACCAGAAAAATATAATGATGTCTAAAAAAATAAGTGCAGTGATGTGTACATATCGCAGGTTTTCCTGCGTGGAGAGAGCGGTAAACTGCTTTTTAGCCCAGACATATACTAATAAGGAGCTGATTATTTACAATACGGATGTAGAAAATCCTTACTCTGACAATACTTGTAAATTGATGCCATACGGCATTATGATAATCAACTGCGCTACTGATTTGGAAACAAAAAAACCCTATACAAATGTGGGGGCGATTCGCAGGGACGCTTTGAAATTTGCGGGAGGAGATTATGTTGTAACCTATGATGATGATGATGTGTTTTTGCCCCATTTTATGCAACAGGCGGTGGACAGGATGGAACAAACAGGGCTACCCAGTTTTAAGCCCGAAATGTCCTTTTTTTATAGTGGAAACTACTTACGACTCGTTAGAAATACCCTCGAAGCATCGGTAGTAGCTGATATTCAAAAGGTTAGAGAATATGGCTATCTTTTGGAAACTGGCAAGGAAGGACTTGGTTGGTACACGCAATTACGGGACAATAGAGAGCTTAATGAACACGACCAGTGTTATGTACCATCTTACTGCTTTAACTGGCAGGATGGTCAGGAAATGAACGCTCCGCACAAACAATCAGGGGATATAGACAACCCCGACAACTTTGAAAATCATAAGGCGGCATCTACGGATAGTGTAGATGGAAGGGAATTGGTGGTATGGGATGATAAAAAACTTGCCAAAACTTACGAGATTTACTTTAATTTTATCAAAGAGCATAAAGCTGATTACCCTCAAGAGCTTTTAGAAAAGTATGGATACTAATGTACAACTTGTCCGTCTGGCTGATGTATTTCTAATTGGGCCTTTTCTGATTTATGCGGGAACTCGTAAAGAATTACCGCAAAATATTAGATTTGGACTAATTGCGGTAGGAATAGGCACAATAGCATACAACGGGTATAATTACCTCAAAAACGCTCGGTAACTGGCTTTGAAGAAAGGCAACTTCTGGGTAGAAACTAATTCAAACGACTAATTCTTTCCTCTCTGAAAATACTTTCATAATGCGCTACTGCATTACAGATGATATTTGCGAAATGCTCATCATTTTTCATAGCACTATAAATCATAGAAGATAGCGTTAGTGCGCTCCCCATACACTCTACCTCTATAGCAATCTTTTCCTCTACTTCGTGTTTTGAAATGTTTATGTATTCTGGTTCTTGTTTCATTGTATTGAGTTTAATGTTCCATAAATGTTTCTGAATCGGGTGGGCTTTACGGCTGCACCTTCAATCAGCTTTACTTGGTCGTTGGCATCCAAAGTTAGTACTGCTCCGCCTTCTATACGGCTATCCAGCTCTATTGCTTTTGAACCATAGTAATCTTTGTCCAAAAGTTTTGAAAGCTGCATCAGTACGGACTTCTTCTCCATCCACCTATTTGGGTTTTCCTTATCGTTAAAATACAGATTATTTGGGTATTTAGACCTATCCCGTATGGCAATTATTTCATCCCTTGTAAGTACGGTGAACTGGGGTTTCCCTGACTTGTAATAGGCAATAGCGTAAGCGTGGGTAATCTTGTCCGCCGTCCGCTCAATATCGTATTTAGGGATATGCTCCAACTTGGGGTTAGTACCTAAAGCAACCTTGAACTTCTCCCCTTCGTAAACCACTTGGGCATCAATATTTTCAATTTCGCCGCTTCGAAGCAGTATCTTGACCATACCCTTATATCCCACTTGGGGGGTAATAGTGAGCTTATACTGGCCATTATCCTGCTTCATACTTCTGGGAATTAAAAAAAACTCTCCTAAAAGGTCGGATGGAACAAGTCCAATCTCCGCCCCTGCAAGGATTGAAGCGAACATACTGGCAGGGTTTTCCTGAAATGCTTTCAGTAGCTTGTCGCTTTTCTTTACCTCGTTTATTACTACCTGAACAAACTTGGCAGGAGTAAGATGCGGGTGCGAATTAAGTAGGTTTGGTAAGATTTGCTTTTCGTATTTATCCATATAAGCTACGAACTTTTGAACGGCAGGAAGCTCATCCTCTTTTCCCATTCTTTCAGTTGCTTTAACAAACTCATCGAAAGTCAAAGTTCTGGCAAGATTGTAAACCTGATTCCAGTCAATTAATTTCATTTTAATTCTATTTTATTTCTCTTTTTGTGTTTCTCTATTTCAGCTTCTGATGTAAAGTTATACTCCTTAATTATCTTTTCATTTAAGAATATAACAATTTTATTAACAAAATCTAATGTGCCAACATCATCCATCGTCCAAAAATTAGGATGAATTACATAATCACGATTTATACCAGAGTTTATCAATACTGACACTCTAATATCTTTATCAAGTGTATTTTTCCCAAAGAATGTAACGATATTATTTTCTCTGATTAGAATTATACAAGGTACATACTCATACTTGCCCGAAATATTGGGAGAATCGCTTGATAGTACGGCATTAAGTTCATTTATATCCCTTTTGAGTATATTTTTATCTTCGGACATTTTCGATACTACAAAGGATTCAATCAATCCCTCTACTGGAAGTTTCAAAAGTTCTGTAAATTCAGCTAAAAGCCCTTGTCTATTCCATTTTAGCTCATCAAATGAATACGAATTAAGATTATAGCAACAATAAGCTCCGTGCGTATGCTTTCTGTCCTCAATCCAATAAATAACCCCATCGTTACTTCCAAGTAGCTTATTGTTTTCATTCATAAAATCTACAGATTCTATAATCGAATCATACTCTATGTAGTGAGCTACATCGTAACCAAGCATTTTACAAATCGTCATTCCAAAGAAAAAATTTCTTGTAACGGGTAGCATCTGAAAACCCACTGCGGCAGTACGAATATCTGCATCTTTATACCAAATATCATTTGACCAAATCTTCGCTTTCCCAGTATCGTGAAACCACCAAAAAGAAGGATAGTTATCTCTTACATCTAAAAGTTCATTTTCTTTATCGTAAAAGTGATATTCGACATCCTCTAAAATATCTTTTGGGGTAGGGCTGTGTGAAATAAGTACAATATCTTTTTTACCCTTCAAAAATCTGGTAAGATTTCGAAGCATATCTTCTCTTTGTTGGTCGGGAGTGTAAGCTGCTATTAAACAAACATCTTTCATAATATCAGTATTTCATTATCCATAATCATAGCACCATCTAAAACTATCGAACCAGTTTCATTCATCAATCTATAATATCCATCGAAATAAGAAAAATATTTGAACCCATTTTTTCGTAGCATACTTGTCAGTGTATTTTTTTTACTATTATCAAAAGAACTTTTAACATCAAAAGATACAAGCATCCCTTTAAGATTCTGATATGAATATAACTTTATCACTACTTTTTTAGGAAGAAAAGAACCATCTTGCTTTGTATATGGAAGAAGGTATTTAATTATTTGCGAATCCGACTTCATACTTTCAATTTTGCGGGTACTCCCACATAAGTTCCAGAAACTGATATATCCTTTACAACTCCTGCCATCATACCAATCGTTACATCAGAGCATATCTTAATCTTTTCTTTTACGCAAGAAGTTGTTCCAAAATAAACACAATCGCCAATTTTACAACTACCAGATATTGATACATTCGGAGCAGTAGTAAAATAATCTCCAATAACGCAATCGTGTCCGATAGTAGTCATCAAGTTTAAGTGAGAGTGCTTTCCAATCTTACAATTAGTAGTAACAATAGAATTAGCACACACAATACTTCCTTCTCCGATAGTTATGTTATGTAATAAAATAGCAGAAGGGTGAATAAAGCTGAAATACTCTGTGTCAGTAGGTAGGCGATGAACAATAGCTTTTCTTGAATTACCATCACCGATAGCAATTAGAACTTTGTACTTTTCTGCATCAAACCGACTTAAAGGAAGTATATTTTTATCATTTGACTTGTAGTATAAATCATCTACGAAGCACCTCATATTCATATTTCCCATATGACCTTTGACTTCATCAGCGAAGCCCCCAGCCCCTATAAGTGCATATTCTTTCATCTTTTGTAAACTTCGTATTTGCTCAAATCAGGGTATGGAAGCTCTGCATCATCATAAGAAATCGGCTTTCCGTACATATCGTAAAACTGGTTCATCAATAGCAGACCCCTTGCTGCAAGTTCTGGCATCATATAAAAGTTCCAACCAAGCATATCAAAGTGGTCATCGTGATAAGAACACTCCCTGCGACCGCTATATCTTGCCCGTCTAAACCAAAGGTATGCTTCGTGATTGTCCGTGAGAATAGCTCCTCCTTTTGATAGCTTCAATCTCTTAAAAGGCCCAGTAAACGAAATACACATATGCGTATCGGGTAGGTACATATAAGAAGTAACCTCAAAGGCACTATCCCAAACATTAGAACCTTTAAGTTGGTATGCACCTTTCAAAAATCTCGAACCAATATCATAAAAATCAACCTTTAGCCCTGCGTGTATAATTTCACAAGGGACAGATGGGTAGGTGTGATTAGGAATTGTAATTACATCTGAAGTATTGTTTTTAATGTGATGCTCATAATACAAAGCCAAAAATATGGCATTACTCATATTGTCAAGGGCAACACAATACTTTGCTCCCGTGTATTTGCATATCGCTTCTTCAAAAGCGTCTGTTATTTTATAAACATTTGTCATTTTACCTTGTTCAAATAGTTCTTGTTATTTGATTCATAGCTTCTAAAAATTCATTTGCATCGTTATTTTCCATAAATGAAAATTAAAAGTTGATTTGATTTGTCAGTAATAAACCTTTGTTACTTGAGGAAACTCTGCCTTTTGAGTACAAGTATCTTTTAGAGGGCAATCTTTACAAAATCTGTAATCTGGAAATGCTTTGAAGCCATATTCAAGCTCCTTCTCTATACTCGCTTTAGTATTTACTACCGCCTGACGATGAAAATCAAACTTGTCAGGGTCAACTACTTCTTCAATAATCTTCATATCCGTACAATCTTTGCTATTGAATATAAAGTAATAGAAGGGTGCATCTATACCCAGTGCGTCACTAATTAATATCTTGTAGTGAACCCCTTGAATCATTAAGCTATCCTTCATCGTTAAGCTCTCTGTTTCCCAACCCAGCTCGTTCCATTTATCATCAATCAATCCAGAGTATTTCAAATCTATAATACACGGCTTTCCATTCCACTCCGCCCAAATATCAAGGATACCTGTCATAATATCCGTAGATACAACCATTCCCGTTTTATTGATACGGATACCATAGTGCTTTATGATTGATTTGAAAAGTTCAGATGCCGCCACTACCCTTTGGTAAGAGGTAGTTAGTTGTCCTTTCATTGTTTTATCTGGCTCTGGAACTTCGCCACTTCGGGGTAAAGAACCAGTAGCCAAGTACTCAAAGTAAATACCTTCTCTCATAGCATCAGAAGGTTCTTCCTTCATATCAATTTTGTCTATGTATTTTGCCTTTACATAAAGACCGCAGTTGCGATAGTACTTTGGTGATTTCTTTTTTTCAGAGATTAGAAGGTAGTCCGTCCACTCTTTCATTAAAGTTTGGCTGATTTTAATTGACATCTGGGGCAATTTGAAGGATGTAAAAATTCTTGTTTCGTAATCGGTATAATCTTTTCCAAATAACTATAATTCTGTTTCTATCTATTTTTGATTTATAAAATTTTGTATCTAACAAAGATTTCGTTTTTTTCCTTAACACCTTTTCTTTTGTTTGATTTGGCGAGGCGTACAAACTAATTTTACCAGTTATTGATTTCTTTTTAGCCACTTTTCCTCTATTTTCTTAAAGTCATCCAGTTTCATCCAATTATTCAGAGTATAATTACCAACCCAAACATATTCTACGCCATCTATCACTCTTGTTGTTTCACCTAAAATTGGCAAACTCAAAGATTCGTTGATGATAGGAACATTAAAATAAGATGGGTTATCATTGATAAACTTTTTAAGTCCTTCACGGGCTTGTTTTTTATTCAATGCTTCAACTACTACAGGTTTCTCAAACCCCAGAAACTTGTATTTATAGAAACGAACCGAAATCTTTTCTACAGGGTAGTTAAACATAACTATCCCAAATGTATATTATTCTTTGAAATAAGCAATAGATTTATTCTTATTTTTTTATCTGATTTTTGCTTTTAATTGCATCCTTTAGCAAAATCTTTTCTGCTACACTATTCAAGTATTCTTCTCTTTCGAATTCGTGGTTTTCGCACAAATAGTATTCTTTGGTGATTGGATAAACGGTTGGCTGCAAGGTCGAACTAAAATACATCGGCTTTAATTTGCAATAACCCTCCCACTTCTCGGTATGGTCAACTTCGTCTGGGTGCATAAACTTGCTTTCTTCTTTCTGCTCTGACAACCAATGTTTACAATTAAAGCACCTGCGAATTATAGGAAATCCATTAACATTTATGAATGTTTCTAATTTCTCAATCATCGTTTGTTTGTTTCTGCCCTAAATTTACACTAACTGCTTCATTAAAAGTTCTTTTGACTTGAAAAATTCTCTTACTTTTTGTCTATTTTCCTTTGTGTCTATGTAATATATGGCATCGGTCTTGTAGCATAAAAAATCCCTACCCAACATTTTCTTTACTTGGCTCATATACTTGTAGCAAGTAAGCCGTATTAGAACATACACTCGTTGTAAATCTTCTTCTCCCTTGATAATCAATGTTTCTTGAGTGATTTTGCCTTCAATTATCTTCTGGTATTTCTTATCAGAACCCAAAGTACTTAATGCCGCCAATCTAACCGATTTGAACTTGTCATCAATTCCTTTAGCGTAGGTTTTTCCCGAAATAACACCCAGATTGTATGCAATACGCCAATAGGCGTGATTCAAGTCAGTACCTGTTACTTTTCCGAAAAGCTCAAAATTTATTTCTTTGTTGTACTCAATTTGAGAATGCTTCTTGGGTATTCTGAAATAAGGCCGCTTTTTGATAAATTTTTTCGCATCCCTTCTAACCATACCAAATAAGAACATACCCTTTTTGAAATTAGCTTGGCTCTTTTTACTCATACACGGAAATATGTAAGAATAATTACCCCAAACTATTTCGTTAGTGAAAGTTCCCTTTTTAATGTAGCCATTGCTTCCACTGGCTATTAATCTTTTTAGTATGAAATTATGAAGCCGAAGCGGAGCATACTTTATTGTCTTGTTTTTCATTCATATCAATCGTAATACTCATTCAATATTTTCTGTAATCGTGCTTCGTATTGCGCCTGTGTAAGTTTACCCTGTGCATAATATTTTTCGAGTAGCTTTTGTGCGTGGAAGAACTGCTTACTTCTCATAATCTTTTTATCGCCCGATGGCTTCTTCGCTTTCTTAACCTGACTGGATGTTTTAATAAACTGCTTGATGTTTTTATCAAGAGTTTGTTTTGCTCTTTTTCTACTATCTCTTTTTGATTTCAGTGTTTTTATTCGCTGCTCAATAATGTTTTTGATTTTTGTCTTTTTCTTCTTTACTTCTTTTGTAGCAGGAAGTTTATATTCTATTTCTTCAACATCTCCCTGCGGTTCTGAATCTCCCTTTCTATCAACTATGAAAAGAACAAAATCAAGATAATAGTTTTCAGGTGTACCATCGTTTCTTTTTCGTGGACGAAGTTTCTTTATACCACTAAACACAAACTTTCCTGATTCGTTTTCTGCATCTGGTCGTATGTTCTCAACTATTTTTCGAACACCTTTCTTACCATATTCATAATCTCTGGTGTTGAAAATCTTTGTGTCGCCATATTCAGCCGCAGAAACCTTTATGTAAACACAATCAGGTATTAATTCTGTTATTGTTTCATCAAGGGCAAACCACTCAACACTTCCGAAATCTGATAAATCAATGTAGTTAAGGTCGCATATCTCTTTTGGTGGTATCTTGTCATAAACCTTAACGATAAATGACTTCAGTTTCTTTATCTTAACCTTATACGCTGGAACATTTTTATAGCGAGGTAGGATTTGTTCTTTTATGATTTTCCTACGCTCTTGGATAGACAACTTTCTATCTTCTGGGAGCTTACTATTTAGTTTTGTAAACTCCTTTAAGATTCGATTATAAGTCGTTGTCTGCTTCCTTTTTGCCGCCATAGATTAGTCCCCGTCCACTTGGTTTTCAAATTTAGGTTCTTGCGTTGAGATTTCATTCACATTTTCTTGCGGAATATCAATGTCGGTAGGAATTAGATTTTCAGATAGCTCCTGCACTTGTTGTACTGGTTCTACTTGTACTGGTTCTACTTGTTCATCTGAAGGTTGTGGTGAATTGAAATCAATCCACTCTTTAATCTTCTGCTTGTCAAAAAGCAATTTCCCACCGAGTTTCGCAAAGGGTATTTTCCTTTTGTTGACCAAGAAATAAATGTGCGACTCGGAGAGCTTAATCCATTTTGAGAGTTCCTTTACGGTTAGGAAGTCATCTACTTTCTCTAAATTCATAGTTTAATTTTTATGTGAAAAGTTTAGCGGGACGACAAATTTAATGATTTGTTTTGTCCCAGTTGTATTATTGTAAAAATAAAATTAAAAATCTCATAATAAAATGAAATACAATTAATTGCGGCAAAATCAAATGCAGCAAAAATTTGTAAATCGTTAAGTAATAGATTGTTACCAATTTTCAATTAACTCTGGTAGTTTATCAATCGGCACACCTGCTTGGGCAACTTCGTAAAAGTCATTTATGTACCTTTCAATTACTTCTTTTTTAGCTAATTTCAAATCTTCTATTGAATTATATTTCCTTTCATTTGTATTACTATCGAAAAGAGTTATAGAAGAAAACTCCTCGTAGATTTTTCGAAGGTCTTGTAGCCCTTCATCTGTTACTTTTAGTTTCATACTCATTTTGTTTTTAATTTAAGTGGTCAAGGTAGGAATCGAACCTACGCTTTCGCCATCGTGGGTTTTCTTAAACCCTTCTCGGTGCGTCTGCCACTGCGCCACTTGACCAAAAGAGGGGCAACGGGAAGAATCCCAGCCCCTGAAACAAACAAAACAGGGGCAAGGCAAGAATACCTACCCCGAAATTTTCAATCTTAAATCAACTCAAGTGCTTTGTTAAAACCTTTGAGGATTTTTGTATTAGCATTTCCAAACATTTGGCTTTTGAACTTCTGCTCTTTGCTATCGTATTTCTGAACATAGTTATAGTAACCAGAGATAGCATTGTAAGCCCCCCAAACTGTACCGTTTGCAGCTTCCGTCAACTGGGTTGGATGCGATTGAGAGAACTCATAAACGGCATTCACACGATTTTTGAAACGAGTACTCATCTCATCCTTTTCTTCTTCAGATGGAGTTTGGCTCATATATTCAGCTTTCATTACATTCTCAATATATTTCTTCAGTTGGTCGTCCTCAATTTTAGTTTTAGCCATAGCATTGAAGATGTCGCCCACCGCATCCATATATTTAGAACCAATCTGCATAATTTTATATGCTTCAGCCAAACGCTCTTTTGCCCCAGTGCGGTGTTCAATAGAAACCTTGTTGGTCAAATCACGCATAGCCGCTTGAAGGGTATTATTACAAACAACCCTAATAGTGGTAAATCCAGCCACGATTGAAGATGTTCCATCGTGAGAGTTGGTCAGTACGATGTACTTATTACACTGCTCCCCTGCTACAAGCAAATCTTCAGGTAGTTTGGCGGTAACGAAGATGCGCTCCCCTTTACCCAAAGCTCCTGCCGTTTCGAAGATGGCCTCTCCGCTATCAATGATGGCATCGAAAAAGCCGAAGGCATCTTTGTTTTGTACGATTTCGTAACGCTTACGGACGGTTCCCAGTGCTTCCTTTGTGTCTGTACGGACGGTGCTGAACTCATCCTCTTTAGGAATTTTCTCGCCCTCGTACTCCGTAAAATTCGGTGTTTTGACTACTTCGTAGTCCAGATTCGCTTTTTCAATACACTCTGCCGCAGTCATAGTGTTTTTAACTACCTGACCCAAGCCGTGCCAAGCTACTTCGCCATTCGAGGAAACAAAGGAATAAGTACCCTTTTCCTCATTGAAATTGAGGTTGTGTGCCATTTTTTGTGTTTTTTGTTATTGTTTTGTTTAGTGAAATCTTATGCAAATATATTTAATTTAATTTAATTTCCAAATTATTCTTCATCTTTTTTTATTTGAGTCATAATTTTTGAATACGCTTCCATCATTCCTTTAAGATATTCAAGGCGGTTGGTAAGGTCTTGTCTTTTTTGTCCAAGCTCCTGATAATTATTGATTTCCGCCAGTATTGAAGTAAAATTCGTATTTGGCGGGTATTTATTTGCAATATCCATAAACTTATCATCTAACTCGTTTGAAAATACATCTTGAATAATTAATTCTGCGTGTATTTGCTCAAGTTCATAAGTAATAAAGTCAATCAGTTTTTTGTTTTCCATATGTTTTAATTTATATTTATTGTTCATAATTATTTTGTAATATTTTCCCCCTCCGTTTCTACGGATTGGGGGTTTTTTTTTGTTTCGCTCATCAAACATTTAACAACTGCCGATGCCCATTTTTTCTTGCTCGGTCAATTTTTTTTGAAGGTTTCATCGGCTGAAATAAGGTTTGATTTTTATTGCACAATGGATGAATGTTAGTGGGGGTTTTAGATGTGTGAAATATCTTACAAAAGCTACACTGGAAATACCCTTCAGAAAGTTGAACCCACCTATGGCTATGAAATCGTAAATCATCCCAGAACTCCTTTTCGCTTTGTTCTTCGGTGTAATAATACTCCTGCGGTTTTATGGGGACTATCATTAGTTCAGTATTAAGAATGGAAATTTAATAGATAGTTCTTCCTCTTGAACCAAATAGTCAATACAAAAACCAATTATTTCATCTCCATCTTTGGCTACATACAAGACATATCCACCATCCCCAAAACCACTACTGCTTACTACTCCGTAATCAAACCCTCCCCACTTTTTTTCGGACAAAGTGAACTTACACATCTTTAAGTAAAAATCATCCCCTTCTTTTTCTGTTTTTAACATTGCTTCCAATCTGTCGAAAGGTTGACCATCGTACCCGACTTCAGGTGTTTGCATTTCTATCCCATCTTTTCGGTAGTGGGCCATATCGAAAATACCCGCTTGACCAGAATCTACTCCAATTTCTTGAGGATGTACTTCCCACTTCAAATCATTAGCTGAATAGTTTGAGTGTACTGCTATAAGTAAAGAGCAACGCTCCCCCCAACCATCACTATCAACAATATCACAATGGGTAAGATACTCTCCTGCTTTTACATTATCCAGTTTAGCTTGACACCAAGTTTCCGTGTCATAAGAAGGGTCGGTAACAATAACCGATTTGCCTAAATTAATTTTCATTTGTTTTCAGTTTTTGTGATTGTTATATTATTTTTTCCAGAGGTAAGCATATAAATTGCTTTTCCAGTGTATTCAGTTAAATCAGCCAGTTGTTTTTTATGTAAGTAGATACGAGAATGATACTTTCCCAAAGTTTCAAAAGTGTCCTTTTTAAGTTTACCTACACTTCTTTTACCGATGTACTTGAGGTATCCCAAGTCCTTGTCGTGATATATTTTACCTATTTTCATTTTGATTTGTTTTTTTCAAATTTTTGAATTTGCTTACAAGTCCAACGGAGTTGCTCTTGCAGTAATTCAACTTCCTTTTTAGCTTTTTTTAATTGTCTTTGAATTTGTGTTTTTTCTCTAATTCTGTCCTCAATAGAGGGAATGTACTTGATACGCATATGTTTTTTGTTTTGTTTGATTTTTAGAAAGCGTAATTCTTTGTGGGTTTTCTACATTTGATTTGCCACTCGTTGTTGTTTTTTTCATTAAGTCCATAAGATAGTTTTGCGTTTCTGCGTTTAAGTACAATACCTTCATACAAGTCCGTATCAACAATATCATTGTACAACCACTCGAAATTGTTTGCATAAGCAGGAGCTACATAAACATTTTTGAATTTTGTGCAACAAAGGTGCTTATAGGTTTCAATCTTGTCCGCTCCCACCATAATAGAACTACAAGAAAATAACTTTCCAATTAACTGCAACCTTTCTTCAAAAGTGCTACCAATAAAGTAGTTGCCATCGTACACCAAAATATCCCAGATAACAAACTTCAAATTGAATGAATTGCCATCCTCCCCCTTTTTGTTTTTATTCAAAAACTCCCCACAAAGTACCATCCAACCTTTGCCACTATGCAAACCTTTGAGGTCAATGTTTGAATAGTCAGATGTTAATTTACCATTGTGTCTATTCATTACAATTACTTCGCTTCCGTTAAGGAATAAATTGCAGCAACTTCCGTTGTACTTTGGTTGAGCAATAAACTCCCCCGTATCGTACTTTGAAAGTTCGGTATGCTTTGTAGTTTGTATAGGGCGAGGGGGGTATAAGTAAGAATACTTCTCGTATCGAACTGCTTTCATTGTGTGTGTTTGTTGCATAAAATTACATATTATCTTTAAGAATAACAAATGATTTTAAGCAATATCCATTTCAGGAACAAGGAGTGTTACATATTTACTCTGGTACTCTCTAATTAGATTTTTGGGAGAGATTTGCTCCAGTTCAGCCATAAAGTAGTATTTGTCCTTACTTCCTTTGACTTTACAAGTAAGTAGATTGTTTTTACTGACTTCGGTAGGTATGCTTTCGTAGTCGGCAACCTTTACAAGTTCTACATAAGAATCTTGCGTGTCATTAAGATAAGTAGGTTTTACTTTTTTGATAATCTGATTAGCTTTCATAGTGTTTTGTTTGTTTTGTCTTGGGCTTGTTTGTTTCCCTTTATACCATAAAGATAGTATATTATTCAATCGAATAACAAATAAAAAGTGTTAAAATTTTGTGAAAGGATATTAAATCCACAAAACACTGAAAATCAGGTATTTATGAGAAAAGCTCCATTTGGCCGCCAAAACGGGGGTTTTCATTTTGGCTTTCCTCATCGGTATTTGATTTAAGAACTTCTTCGGGTTCTTCCGTAAAATTGGTAATTCTGGCTTCGGCTATTTTGCAGTATTCGGCATCCTGCTCAATTCCTACAAATTCAAATCCTTCCAATTTACACGCTAT
>Ga0194116_10005096_pt1 | contig 14616 bp, 7 predicted proteins | sample TA2MahsurfametaG_4_FD_148617 | JGI IMG/M metagenome (GOLD analysis project Ga0194116, IMG submission 148617) | Freshwater microbial communities from Lake Tanganyika, Tanzania - TA2015008 Mahale S9 surface | ecosystem: Environmental > Aquatic > Freshwater > Lake | place: Tanzania: Lake Tanganyika...
CAATAAATTGATAATTTAATAATCTAAATTTTTAAATCTTTAATTTAGATTTTTAATATTTTATAAATCTATTTCGAGATAAAATTATTATTCTTAAATATCTTTTTATTCTAACAATAATCTATAAATATATGTGATTATTAAAAATGCTAAAAAATATTATTTTGATATAAAATTATTATATTCAAACAAGCAGTTTTTTATATACAATATTTAAAGAGGAACTGAACTCCAAAAATTCAAGGATTTATTAATAATCAATTCATTAGTATCAATTAATTCACATCTTTTTGTTTCAATGTCCATGATTTCAGGAACATGTTCATAAACTTCACTTCCTTCTCCTCCAAGAATTAGAATCTAATTTTTAAATATATTTAAAAGAAATAAAAATTAATGAAAGCCTTTTATAATTACTCCGAAAATTGAAAGAGAATAAAGATTTATATTAAAAACCCAATTTATATTTTTTCAAAAATGATTATAATAAAAAAAAGAATTTTTTTTATTAAGAATATTAAATTTTTACTTTATTATTGAATTTATAACAATGTGCTCTTCTTCGGGGAATGATTAATTTAGAATCAGAATAATTCTGTTCCCAAATCATTTTATAAATGTTAAAAATAACAATTCCTCTTTGCAAACTACCATTGTAACCTCCTATTATGGCAATCTCACCTTTTCCTAGATAACAAGCAGTGCTATTTTGAAGAGGGCTATTAAGTTTTATATTTAGCAGTTGCCATTTACCAGTATCAACATCAAATTTCTCGATTGAGTCAAGATGAATGTCATTAAACCCTCCAAATACATAAATATATCTGTCATCAATTATACAACTAGCAAATATTTCTCTTTCTACGTTCATTTCTGAAGTTGAAGTGTAGTCTTCAGTATCATATACATATTTCCAAATAATTGCATCTGGATCAAAAAATTCAATACAACTAAGCGTGCTAGCTCCATCATGTCCACCATAGACATAGACTTTTCCCTTTAAAGTACATGAACCATGTGAAAATCTTGGTTTATTCATTTGCTTAAAAGGAATAAAGCTTATCAAAAAATTCTCTTTATGTTTTAAAATTTTTGCTAAATAAGTTGAATTAACTGCAGTATTTTTATAATTTGAATAAATACATCCTCCACTAATCAAATATGAATTATCTGAATTTTTAGTAAGACAGCAGTAATCAAGAAATTCGTATTCTCCAAGAATGGAATTTTCAAGTTTTTTCCAGATAAAATTTTTTTTGTTAAAAAGCAAAATGCTCTTATCTTTGGAATCCCCTATAAATAGAATTAGATCTGTTAAATCTTCAAAGTCAAAAAATCCTGTTTTATTAATGTAGTGTCTAAAATTTGTCGATTGATCATCATCATTCTTAATTATTTTATATTTTAACTGAATATTATTATTTAAATTATTTATATAATTTTTTTCAGAAGATTTTTGTTGCTTTAAGTCTAATTCAGATTTCTTCCTTGCGCTGGCATGATAAGGAGTAAAGTTGATATTTGTTGTGTTTATTATTTCATTATTAGTAAAGCTGTTTTTACGATAGAAAGAATTATTAAGGAAATTATTACTTGTAAAATTATTATGATTGTTATTGTTACTTGATAAATTAAAATTATCTTCAATTCTAAATGAATTATTGAAGCCAAGATTGATTATTTCGTTATTTGGCTCTGTTTGATAAATTCCCGGTGAAATTTGTGGTTCTAAAGGAATAGTGTTTATATCACTATTAGCAACTGAATTATAAATGGTATTAATTCTATCATTGAAATTGTTTAAATTATTCCGACTATTAACATTGCAATTTAATATAATTGAATTGGAATTATTATTACTTTGGTAATTCAATAAATTATTTGGGCTTTTGAAATTATTATCTTTTAAATTTATATTTTTTTCCTTATTTTTATTCGGATCTATATTAATATCTTCTTCTTTCATTAGACAAATGTTAACTTTATTATTTGAGCTTATTTCTGGAATGAAAGGTATATTGTGAGAACTAACATGTCCAACAGAGATATTATTCAAAAAACTATTATCATTAGCAACATTCTCAGCATTGCTGAAAGAACCAAATTTAGAATTTTTATTCAAAGAATCTTTTTTATTCATTAAATTTTCTTCAAAATTATTGAATTTTTTATTCCCGTTTTGAGAAAGAGAATCTTTAAAGTAATTATTATAATTGCTTGCTTTGAAAAATTCATAATCCATAAAATCATTATTACTGTTGCTTTTTGAAAGCTTTAACTTTGATAAATTATTTTCTATATTTTCTGAATTAGCTAATTCTTTTGGCAAAATATTTATATCTATATTAAATTTTTGGGAAAGGCTTCTTCTTTCTATTTCATCTGCTTGTTTTTTTTTTCCTTCTAAATATTCATTAAAAACAATTTCGTTTTTTTTAAGTAAACATTCCTCTATAGGGTTAAAGTCTTTGAAACGAAAATTAGTATTCTTATTCTTTATAGATTCTAATATTACATTAGATGTTTCATGATTTAATTCAGTTAATTTGCTAAGATCAATCTCTAATATTTCCTGATTGGATAATTTATTCATGTCATGCTGCATACATTCCATTTCGGCTATGAAAGACCTCAATTTTATTGCTTGTTTTTCTATTTTCGCTTTGGTTTGAGTCATTAAATTTTTTTCTTTTTTATATACTTCATTTATTTTATCTAATAGAGATTCTTTATCGTTTTCAAATAATTCAAGGAATTTATCATATTCCTTTTCTAGGTTTTCATTAAGAAAATTTTTCTTTATTTCTAAGTCTTCCATTAAATTTTTCAAGTTTGATTTTTTGAAATCAAATTCTTCCATTTTCGCTTCGAAGAAATAATTCCATTTATTCAAGGTTGAGATTATTTCATCTGAAGCAATTTTGTCCTTTAATGAGCTTATCTTATGTCCTTTATGAGTTGTTTGTGAACACAATATACAAATTTCTGTTTCATCAGTATCACAATATAATTGACCTTTTTCGTATGAATGAATCTGTGTTTTAAATTAAGAATAATTAAAAAATAATATTGTTCTATAAAAAATAAATTATTTTATAGCTTATAATATAGGATATTATCAATTTATGCATTGAAAGCAGATTTATTTTTTATTTAATTCAGCAATAACCAAAATTTTTTATGTGAAATTAAGATAAAAATTATACCAAATATATTAATTGTTATATTATTTATTTGAATTTAAAGTTTGTATTTTAATTAAAGAAAAGTTTTATTAGTTATTTTTGGTTACTTTACAATTCTCATCCGAGTCTGCCATATTTTCGATGAAGAGTTTGTCATAAATCGCATAGCAAATAGGCAGATTATTTTTCGAACGTTTTCTGCATTTTGGACATTCTATTTCATAACTATTGCCAATTTTCTTTAAACATCTATCGCAATAGGTATGTCCACAATTTAAGTTCCTTGGAATTCTATTAGCAATATTATAATTTTCAAGGCAAATTTGACATTGCATTTTTTAATTTTAAATTTTATTTATTGAAATTTTAACCGATTAAAATATAAATTAAATAAAAAAAAAACTATTTATCTTTTGTTTTTGGCATATTGTAGCTATTCATATTTTTTATTTATATTGAAAAAATACTTAAAAGTTATTTATTATGTCATTTATCAGTAGAAAATTATATTATAGATTTATTTATTACTTTAGATATTTTTAAATGAATGATTTTGTTTAAAATTTTTAAAATTAAATTAGTATCGCTAATGTGTCAGAAATTTAATTTCAATTTCTTCAGAAGAATTAACTTATTTTGGATTAGATTATTTTACAGATATTTGAAAGATTGAAAGCTTTAAAAAATTTTAAAATTTTTAATTAAGCAAATCCAAGAGAAAATTCAAAAATAATTAAAAAGAAATTTATAATTACGAAAATAACAAAAAAATATGTCAAGTATTGCTGAAAAAATCAAACAAAAATTAAAAGCTATGGAGCAATACACTTGCGAAGAATTATTTGAAAAAAAATCCTTAAATTCGCAATCCGAAGATTATTCTAATAGTGATGTTGATGAATCAGCATTTGATTATAAAAAACGGAACTCAGTAGAAATCCAAATTCAAAATGAGGAATATTTTGAAAAGTTTTTAATAGATAAAAATATTTCAAATTCCATTGATTTGAAAATTCTAAGATATTCAAATTATTTAAATAAAGACAAGATTTTAAATCATAATCAAATCGAAAAAGATATTAACTGTGAAATTAATGAATGTGTAGCAAACAAAAACCCAAAAATTAAAAGTCCTGAAAAAAAATCAAGTGGAAGAAAGACTTACTATTGTCCTTACAAATCACAATTGAATTATCAAACGAATTACAGTACTGATCTAACAAGGAATTATGATAGTGACAAGCCTAATACATTCAATTACATTGAGTTAGGCGAGTTTAAAGATGAAAATATTTATTATGAAACTGAATATTTGAGAACTTCAGATCCAAGTTGCAATTCAGATGAAATACAATTCGAAAATAACTATCTAAATAAAAAAGAAGTTTCTCCACAATTAATAGATTCAGAATCAGGATCAAACATTAATAAAAATGATAATTTAAAGAACATTTTAATCTATGAATCAGACCCTGATTCTAAAAATAGTAACAAAGAATCCAAATTTGCTAAAAAGGACGAAGATATAATAGAAATGGAGTTTAATTATAAAGAAGAAAGCTTTTATTATAATAAATTTGTTGACAATAATACAGATACTTTGAAAACTACAACTCAATCAAAAAATAGTGATAGTTCTAATCAGAGTCATAATTTTTCATTTTTTATAAACATAATAGAAGAAGTTTTATATGTTTTATTGATAATTATATTATTAGCTTTTGATCCTCTCATTATTTTATGTTTGAAAATCTGGGACTTTATTTGTCTTAAGCTGAATATAACTAAATCAAACGAAGATTTGAAATTTGAAAATAATAACCATCCAGGAGTTGATCATTTGCTCAATTGTGGAGAAATTGAAGAAATAGATTTTAATGAAATCGACATCAATCATTTGAATAAAAGAAATTTATCCACTTATGAAAAGTATTTTGAATATTTTTTCAATAGATGCGAATTTAGAAAGCACAGAAAAATAATTAAGATTTTGTTTATTGGTATATCTTTGTTTATGAATGTTTATATATTGACAAATGTACAAGAGAGGTCAAGCAAATTAATTCTTTTTTTCCTAAATAATTTATATCTTCTTTATCATACTATGGATGTATATAATGAAAAATTGGTTGGATTTACCGAAAACTTGAAATGGTCAAATTTAATTGAAAGAATTTAAATAATAATAACGATTTTATATTTTTTGTAATGGTTTGGAAATATAAAGTGAAATTATTAATGAAATGATTATTCTATCTAATATAATACTTTATTTTAAATTAATTTTATAAGAAATTTCAAGTATATAAATTATTTTATGATTAATCCTCAAATATGTAAATACGAATTTTAAAATTCTATTGAAAAATTTTTCATTTATTTGTTTTTTGAATCAATAAAATAATATTAAAGAAGTTGATTTTATTTTCTTATTAATTGGAATTGAATAAATTATTAGAAAAATTGATATTGAACTTTTAAAAACAGATTTAAACTATTTATTTTACAATTTTTTAAAAGTTGCATTATTTATTGTGGATGATGAATGATTTTTATGCTAAATAAATAGAAATTAAAAATGAAAACTTCTTGAAAACAATGAGAAGTATACTTTATTGGATGTACTGAGATAATAATCAAAATTTTTATTTCAAAAAAGCCTGAAACAGTGAAAAAACCAATTTTAAATTTTTCTTGTTTTAAGGAATTTAAATATTTTTTTACATGTTGAAAAGTTTAACAATCATTTTTATTGGATTTTTGATTAAAATTATTTTAAAGGATTTTTAAACTTAATTAATTTTAAACAAATCTTTTCTCAAATATTAATACAATTCATTGTGAAACTGGAGAAACCGAATGTTCAATTTTCGCCAAATAACAAACCTTTATTAAATGTATTTATTTACAATCAAAATGGGAAAAATAAACAAATATTGTCTTTGATCACAAAGAAATTAATGCAATGAAATTAGATGATTATAAATAACTAATATTATTTGTATTTAAATTTTTAAATATAAATTTAAGACAAACATGGAATATTTAAAAAATTTGAGAGAAAAATTAATTAAATATTCTCCAACTTATGATAAAACTGTTTACGAAGATAGATCATATACTTCAAAATTGATGTATAACAGAAGTAGAGTATCTCTTCACAGAGCACTAGGTCCTGGATTCCACATGGAAGGTGAACATAGTCTTTTTGATAGAAGATTTAAATTGCCAATGTTTAGACACTTTCGTTATTTTGGACCAAGAGGAGAATTATTCATATACTTTTTACTAATATTAGGATTAAGAAAAATCATTAATAACAATATTCAAAGAGAAGAAAATATTGAATCATTGTTAAATGATAGAAATACCTTTTTTAAACTTGAATTACCATTTGATTTAAGAAAATTAGATTGAATATTATTATTTACTCAGAAAATTAATAATCAAAATATCAAATATAAAATGTTTTAATTGCATTTGACATAAAAATACAATATTCAATAATAACAATATTAAAAATTTTCAATTTTATTTGAGTTTCAATAATATAAATGGTTATGATTGTCGATTTTACATTTCATTTATAAATATGAATAAATTGGCTTATTAAATAATTTTTTCTTAAAAATATAAAAACCAATAGTCCATAAATTGACCCTTAATAAAATGAAATTTTATTGTTTTTATAAATATAAAATATCTTTTATTAAGTTTGAAGAAAAAGGTTAAATTATGAGCAAATAAATTATGTTAATTATTTTTTAATTAAAATTAAATTTAAATTTAAAGTATTGAATGAATAATTACAAATCAAAGTCTTTTTTAGCTTAATTAATTTAAAACAGATCTATTCCTTCCATCGAAAGCAAACTATCATGTCTCAATTTTTTTAGTTTAACAATATAAAAATTTAAATTTTTAACTATCTCTATTTTAATTTCTTCATTTTCAACTTCATCTAACATTCCCTTTAAAAACTCAAGGCAATATTTAAAATTTTTCAAATACTCAGGATAAATGTCGATGAAATTTTGATTGATGAATTTCCCCAATACAAACACATAAAAATTAAGTGAATCCACCACCGCTAAACTGTTTTCTTTTAGTTTACTTATACATTTAAAAAGCTCAAAACTTTCAAACAAAACCTGATATATTTTCGGATAATTTTCTGAAAAATAGATTATTTTTGCAATTAACAACAAAAATTTTGCCAATAAAAAATCCATTTCTTTTATTTTCAACAAAAAATCAACGTTTTTCTTCTCTAAATACCTCAACAAAGGAAAAACGATATATTCAATAAATGGGAACAGATTATTTAATTTCTTTATGTTTTTTGTTTTTTTATTACTTGTATAATAATTAGGATTTTCTTCAGGAATTTTTACAAGTTTTTTAATTTTATTTTTATCTTTCTCTCGAAAATCTAATTTGTTCAGATCTAAAATCTGTTCTTTATTTAGAAACTGACAGCTTTTCATTATTACATTTAAAATGTCCATTTTTTGCTTTATTCCAGAATCTTCTATGAAAAACCTCTTGCAAAGTATTTGAGTCATTTTTATTGGATTAAAAACTGTTAATTGCGCAAGAGCAGTTTCTATTAAATTTTCCAAATTAAATTCCGGTTCAATTTTTCTGTATCTTTCCTCAACTATATCATTTGAAAATTTAAGCAACAGCTCAGAAAGATTTTCTAATGAAAAATCTAAGTCAAATGGTTGGGTTGCTATAATATCCGGTAAGCTTTTTAATGTTTTGTAGACTCTTTCTGGATATTGGCTGTTTAGGCCTAAAATGCAATCCTTTATATGTATAGGATCATTTAGTGCATCTGGATTAAAGTTTGATATTTCCTCTTCATTATTATTTATTTCAGTTCTGTTTTTATCAAGCTTTATTTTTAAATATTTCTTTGTGGAGTTCTCAGTTTTCAAATCAGATTTTCTGTTATTTAACAAATGATTTTCTTTACTATTATGAGTTACTCTGAAAATAAAATCATTATTTTTTCCCCAATTTATTTCATTATCCAACAATGTTGTTGAATTTGAAACTCCTTGACCAGACTGATTAATTGGATTATTTTTTGGATGTAAGTCGATTCCATATTTCTTTTTGAACTTGATAGATAAATATCTAGTTTTATTGATTTTTCTATTCTTTTTATTTTTATTCAAGATTTCAAAAGAATTTTGATTATTTACTATATTGGTATCCAATGACTCATCATTTAATCGAATTTCTGTTGAATCATTATTCTTTAGGAAGAATTTTGATAAAGACATATTATCTTCAAATATCCTGCAATTTGAAAAATCATCTTTCAAATTTTCAAAAACTTTGAAAAAAATAAATGAGTCTTCTCTTATTCTTATAAATAAATCATTAAAATCATCAAATGTAATTATCATTTGAACTTCTGCTTCTCTACTATTATCTGCTTTAAGATCAGCATTATCATCCAAAGTAAAATCTTCATTGCTAAATTTAAATTATATAATTATTAAGTGTTTTATTCATATAATATTTATCTTCTGATTATTTATCTCAAATTAAATAGATAATGATATTCTTAGAGAATGTAAAAAAATTTTGTTTAAATTTCTTTTACCTTGTTTTTGCGTTATAGATTTCAGTCAAATTCATTAAATCTTGCATTAATCTTTTAAATGATTTATTAAACTTATCAAACAAAGCCTTTTTTAAATATGTTAAATTTTTCCCCATCATTTTCCCTTGATAAGATAATACAAGATTTAAATAACTAATAGAATTTGATTCATTATTCTTCGAAATGAAGTCATTTTTATCTACTTTATGAAGAATTACAAACAAAAATACCAGCAAATTATAAAATTCTGAATTGTTTAAATTTTCAATAAAGTTGGTTGATTTATCTATTATTCTGTTTAGTGATTCAATGAATTTATTAATTAAAATTAGAGAAAACTTTATAATAAAATTATCAATAAATTTTTCATTAGATATTGTAATATTTTTGATGTTAACCTTCATCAAAGCAGAATTATTAATAAGTATGTCTAAAATGCTTGGATCGTCAAATGATATGAAAGCTAAAATAAAATTATTATGCATTAAAATTTTCTTGAATAGTTTATCAAAATTTAATATTTGAACAACTTCCAATTCCTTTATTTTATCAGATTCTCTAAGATTATCTTCATCTATTTCATTATGATTTTTGTCTAAATATGCTAATAAAAAATACTCAAAAAACAAAGCTTTTTGCATTTTAATAAAGTCTTTCATACTAAATTCATTTATTTTATCAGAGTTGTTTAGATTATTAAATTCTAAATTTCTCGATTTTAAAATAAGATAAAAAAAATCGAAAGATCTGCTGTTAATTGATTTGGAGAAAAATGAAATAAATTTTTCATCCAAGAAATTTGTTTGAATAATCTGAAATACAAGAATTTTATATTTATTTATTCTTTCAAAAAACAGAGTCTCATTCGAAAAATCAACTTTTCTAAATTCACATTGAATTTCTTTAACTTTTTTTTCATCTTTTGAATCTTTTTCCATAAATTCTACTAAATAAAATAATAAAATAGGATTTTCTCTATTAAAAAAGAAAACTATTTCATTTAATATTTCAAATAGATATGTTAGTTTCGATAGCTTCATAATGAATATATCATCAATAAATCCAGAAATATAAAACTCAGAAATCAAAGTGTAATAATATGTCTTAGAATTAATCGTTGAAGTTCCTGAATAGTTTGAAGACTTTTCTGGAAAGTTAATTAGGAAATTGATAAAATATTTCTTATCAGGTAAAAAATAAAACTTTTGATAGTCTTCGATTTTTTCATTATTATAAAAATCTATATAAATGCTTTTAAAGACTTGAACTACAAATACACTATTCATTAAACAATTTTCAATGAAATTTTTTAAAGATGTATGATTTAGTTTAATTTTTGTTTTTTTATCGACATTTTGATTTTGACTTGAAAAAAAAAAAATTTCTTCATTTTGGTTTGTTTTCGATTCAAACACTTTTATTAAAAGTAATAAAAAACTGATCCTAAATAAACAATCGGAAATTACTTTAGATTTAAAGATTTTGTAAAAATTCAATTTTTCACTCTGTGAACTTTCACATTCAAATATAAAATTTTTAATTAGATTTTGAATGATTAAAATATTCTCTAATGAATTATTTGATTCATTATAATTTTCTAAGATTAGATTAGAATAATCTAATAGTTTACTCTCATAATCTTTGAGATTTGGAATATTATTTTGATTTACGGAATTTTCAATTTCTTTCCCTACATTTTCGTTCATATTTAAATATAAAATTATCATTAATTTAAACGAAATTTTATTATTTTTAAATTATGACAGATATTTTGAAAGAAAATTGTTTCTTAAGGTAAAACTAAACAAATAAAAGCATTTAAGTAATATTTAAAAAATCTTTTTCTTTAAATGACCAATCAATGATATAAATAAAATGATTCTTAAAAATGTGATAAATCTTTATGAAATTGTATAATCAAACTAAGTAAAATTTAAATAAAAAATATTCTATATTGATATTAAAATAGATAAATAAATAAAAAATAAAATTAATAAATAAATAATTAAAAAAATAAATAATTTAATTTGAGAATAAGCATTTTATTAATTCTCAAAAAACCTATGTTTCTAAAAATCTTAAATAAAATCAAATATATCCGATGACTACTGAATCAAACTCTTTTACAAAGTCTTCGAAACTCATAAAAAAAATGCCATTATCTCCTTTTGCTATCTCGTAATCAAAGAAATCTTTGAGTTCTCTAGTCCAAAGAGGAGAATTATCACAAAAATCTCCACACCACTCAGTCTCGATCTTATCACCATTCAAATCAAAATGAGATGCACCATATGGATTTCGAATCTGAATCAATTTCAAACTCAAATTATTTTCTTTATAAAAATACTCTTTGGCGTCAAGTATTGTATAAGCATGACCAAAGAAAATATTATTTTTCGATTTAAGTGCTGTTGAATTAATTTTCTCATTTTTAAATTTTGACCTGCAGCATACAATATTTTCGTCTTGAGTTGCATTCATAAGTTTCTCCCAAAACTGATTATCATTTTTTATATCCATTTCTTCTGTTTGACATCCAGTGAAAAATTCAAGTTCAGGATAAATAAGACCTCCGATTATATTCTTATATCCTCCCTCAAATTTCGCATAAGCCTTTTCTAATATACTTACCCAAATTTCTTCTTCATTTGGCTCTGCAAAAAGGAGTTTTTTTGTTCCAAGGTTTTTATCAAAAGTGGGAAAAACATCATCAATAAACATAATCCATTTCTCTCCTTTATAATAATAGTATATTTCATAAAAGCCATCTGGATTTACAGATCGTGTTTTAAAAATTCTTTGAATCAATTCTGGCCTTTCTGCCAAAGCTGCGAATATACTTACTAAATAGCAATTGCCAATTGTACCTTGAATTACATCAGATGGTTCGATTTCATCTTTGAATAAATAATATTGTCTATTAAAAATTTTGCTTGGGCGTTCGAAACCACCTAAAAATGATAATGCAGTTGAAGTGAAATTTGCCAAATTTGCTTCATTTTCAGAATGAGTAAAATGTGCTTTCCTTGTTAATTTTAAATATGATTTTGTATCAGATTCAGGATCAATCATTGAAACATCGGCTGGGAAATTAGGGTCAGAGTATAATTGTCCAGGTATGTAATTGGGTTCAATGTTTTGGAAATAAGGTAATTTTGAATTATCTTGAATTGTGAAGGTTTTTGTTTTATAATTAAAAATTCTCTGAGTGTGTGAATAAAGAGTAGTTGTAGTTATATTTGTTTTTTCTATGTGAGAGTTTTCAACTTGAGTTTCAGATTTTGAGGAGATATCAAGTTTGCTCAATGTCTTTTGACCAAATCCTTCGAAAAAACCTTGATATTTTATTTCTTTAGTTTTGGCATCTTTGGATAATAAAGAAATAGTTTTTACATCGATTATATCTTCAGTTTTATGAATTTCATTTAAAGTCTTTTTATAAATAAGCCTTTTTTCTTTTGTAAAAATATATTCTCCTGGTTGACTTACACGGAATCTTAAAGAGTTTGATTCATCATCAATTATCTCCAATATATAATAATTCTTTTCATCAATTTGTTTTATGTTAAGATTTTCTTTTTTTTGATTATTTTTAAATACTTCTTCTTGCATATCTTCCTTATATCTGAAATCCCCATTTTTGTTTTCGTTCTCAATTTGCATTTTGTTATTTTTATCAATATTTAAAGCAAGTCTTGTAAAATACCTTTTTTCTCCATTTCTCGTATAAAAAAAATCTTCACTAGATAATCCGTCTGTTTTTAACCTAATATTAATAGGATTATCGAAATTATTGGCAATTATAAATTCGTTTTTCATTTCTTTTAATAATATCTTAGATGCTTTAGTTTTTGAATTTATAATATTTATATTTATATTTTTTAACATCTCAATCGAATTTTTGTTAATAATCAGTTTAGATTTATGATTTTTTGGATCATATACAATTTTTTCTTTTTCATTTTCGGCAAGTGGGATCATTTGTAAAAGTTCTCCATTGCAAGAAATTCTTTCATTGTTTTTACTAAATTTGTATCTTAGACCGCTTTTAGCATAAAAATAATATTCATTATCTACACAAACTCTATAATTTTCTCTTAAATGAATAGCCTTATCTTCATCTTCATTTACGTAAACTCTATTAAATAAACCTGGATAAATATGAAGTGGAATTTTGAAATTGGCATATTTTTCAGATTTTATAATAAGATTAAGATCCTTCGTTCCTTTATTATCGAAGAATATATACTTAGATGATAATGAAAATTTACTTTCATCTACAAAATCTGAATATCTTGAATCCCAAGAATATCTAGAAGAAGACGAGGAAGACCTTGAAGACCTTGAAGACCTTGAAGATCTTGAGGAATAAGAAGAAGACCTTGAAGATTGATCTTCCTTTTTTTCTTTTTTCTTTTTCTCTTTCTCTTTTTTTTCCTTTTTCTTTTTTTCCTTTTTCTTTTTCTCTTTCTTATTTTTATCTTTCTTCTTTTTCTTCTTTTTTTTCTTATCTTTCTTTTTTTTCTTATCCTTTTTCTTTTTTTTTTCTTTGTCACTTCCTTCATCTGAGTCATTTGATGTATCTGACTCATAATAACCTTCATTTTTTTCATATTCGGTTTTTTTTGAATATTCTAATATCATATTTGTTTTTATAATATTTTCTTGTATTTCAGATTTTTTTAAAACTCTTCGCGTTCCATGGTTTATAAGTAAAAATCCTTCCTCATCACGTAACCCCAATTCAGTCGTAATTTTATAGCTTTTTTCTGATCTAACAAAATAAATATATTCTTGAATTTCCACTAGATATTCATTTTGGAGATCTTCTAATCTTTCAAATTTAAGCTCAAATTCTTTATCTGAAGCTCTACTGAAAAATAAATTTTCATTTTTTGCAACCACTGAAAAATGCGGAACTGTACCTTCTTCCTCTGTTTTTAGCTGTATTAGCAAATAATCATGATATTCATTGGTTATTTTTATTAAATTATTCATTGGAATATCATCAAAATTAAGATTAAAATTACTAGTGTTTGTTTCATAATAATAAGCAGCAAGATTATTATTATTAGAATTCATTAATTGATTTTTATTGTTATGGTTTTGTTCATTGCTAAATGTAATGTTATTGCTCGTTTTGATAGAAGAATGCTTTTGAATTGTTGTAGAAAAGGTTTTTTTGTTATTTGATTTTATGGAAGCTCCAAAATCATTGGTTGTAGAATTTAAGATTAAAAAATCATTTACACTTGATGTTGATTTTCGGAAGTTTTCCAAGTCCACAAGTTTTGGGTTTATCTGTTTAATTTTAGAAGGAAAAAATTCTTCTTGTGTTAAGTTGTTTTTTATTTTATACGCGTTTGTTTCCTCAAAGATTCTATCTATTTGATAAACACCAGGACTTATTAAATCAAATATTAATTCTTCTGTTTTTGTTTGTAAGTCTACTACACTCATTTTATATTTTCCTGGGTCTCTATAAAAGTCTTCTTTTTCAGATAATTTCATAACAACATCGTTAATGAATTTTCCTGGTTTGTCCTCTAGCTTTACTAGTAAAGGCTTAGTTGTCATATTCGTTACTCTTAGTTGGTTCAGCATTTTTATCTTTTTATTTAATATAAATTTAATTATATATTTACGTAAAGTTTCAAAAATAAAGTTGATTAAAGATTAAAACTTTTCTTAGAAGATGTTTTCAGAGACAATAAAATGGGGATTGGGGATTGGGGATTGGGGATTGGGGATTGGGGATTGGGGATTGGGCCCAATCCCCAATCCCCAATCCCCAATCCCCAATCCCCAATC